>OATB01000046.1_pt1 | contig 145229 bp, 116 predicted proteins | sample 1494941 | NCBI WGS metagenome assembly OATB01 (sample SAMEA2579931, study PRJEB22360) | human gut metagenome | reverse complement strand
ATTCGAATAAAAATATATTTAATTATTATATTTTTTTGAAAATGTTTGTAACGAATCCGGTTTTCGTGTAACTTATAGACAGGAGGTGAAAGTGTGAAAGATAAAAATACGAAAGGATGCGATTCTGCCCGGTACTTTCAAACTGATTAAATGGGCGGTACAGGTGAATGAGATGGATAAGCAGGATATGGAACAGATATATGAAAATAATGTGAAAGCAGTTTATAAATATTTGTTCTGTCTGACCCATAATGCCGACATTTCTGAGGAACTGACCCAGGAAACTTTTTACCAGGCGACAAGGGGTATAGAAAAATTTCGGGGTGACTGTAAAGTATCGGTCTGGCTGTGCCAGATTGCAAAAAGACTTTGGCACAGGGAACTTGGAAGAAGGCAAAAGCAGCAGGTATCTGTGGATGAACTGAATAAAGAGATACCGTCGTATGAAAACATAGAAAATGATTATTTACTGAATATCGAAAAGGTAGAGCTTTTTAAGCAGCTGCATTATTTCGATGAGCAGACCAAAGAAGTCATATATTTAAGGCTTACCGGAGAACTGAGTTTTGCTGAGATTGGAGATATTCTGGGGAAATCAGAAACGTGGGCAAGAGTGACGTTTTATAGAGGAAAACAAAAATTAGTGAAAGGAAGAAAAGAATGGGACAAAAATTAGATTGTGAAATCGTAAGGGATCTGCTGCCTAATTATATCGAGCATATGACGGGCAGGGCAACAAATGAAAGTATCGAAGAACATCTGGGAGGATGTACAAAGTGCAAAGAAATCTATCTGGAGATGCGGGAAGAGATTCCGGTAGAAACTGCACCGGAAGTTCAGAATTTTAAGAAATATCTGGGGTGGACTCAGCTCAGGTATATAACAGGAGGGCTAGCCATCCTTGGGCTTATTGGCATTATTGTGTGTATGATTGTGAATTTTGCAATTGATAAAACCTTTAATTGGTCTTTAATTGTGGCTGGAAGCGTGGCATTTTCAGTGGCATGCGGCTATGTATTTATTAAATCAAAGAAATTTAAGCCTGAGAAAACACTCTTGTGTATCACCGTATTGATCATACCGTTACTGGCGATTATACAATTTGCACTGAAGGATTTTAATGTAGAATATACAGGAGACTGGCTGTGGAAGCTGGGAATACCCATCACCTGTGGGTGGCTGGTAATTGTCTGGATAGAAGATCTGGCAATTCGTATCTTTCATCTCAATATCTGGCACAGTCTGGCACTTTTGGCACTGCTGGCAATACCGGGAAATATATTTACCAATTCCTTAAGCAATTTCTATATCCTGGCAGTATATGGATCAAAAAATTCATCCGTTGGATCGATTATCATAAATAGCTTGTCCAGTTTAATATTGGTAATTATTTTTTGGATTGCAGGAAACTGGCAACGGAACAAAAAGAAGGAAGCCGGCAGAAAGAGGTAGAAAACTTTTGACAAGAAAATTCAGTTGTGGTAGTTTATTAAGATGACACAAATGAGAATATAAAATTAAGCATTTTACTTATGCGGTTTTGATTGGAGGAGACTATGAAAATTGGAGTTCGCGCCCATGACTATGGGAAGATGGAAATCGAAGAACTGGCTGAATTACTGCAGCAAGAAGGGTATCAGGCAGCGCAGCTGGCATTGCCAAAGGCATTTAAAGGAATTGAACAATACGGTGACATAACCCTGAAGCATCTGGAGAGAATACGAAAAGCATTTGAAGCGCGTCAGGTCGAAATTCCTGTATTTGGATGTTATATGGACCTGGGAAACCCGGATGAGGAGGTCCGTGCCAATGCCGTGAAGACCTTAAAGATGTGTCTGGCTTACAGCAAAGAAGTGGGAGCGAAGGTGGTGGGAACAGAAACGGCTTACCCGCGTCTTACGAAGGAAGAAAAGCAAATCTGGTATCCTTTCATGATGGATAGTATAAAGCGCGTCGTGGAAGAAGCCCAGAAGCTGGATGCCAAACTGGCTATCGAACCGGTGTACTGGCATCCACTGGAGGATGTGGAAGCGGTATTGGATGTATTCAGCCAGGTCCAGGACAGCGAACACCTGCGTCTGATCTTTGACGCGTCTAATCTGCTGGAATACCCGGATAATACAAATCAGGAGCTTTACTGGAGCCAATGGCTGGATAAGATAGGCAGGTACATAGATGTCATGCACATAAAAGATTTCTGCCTGGATGATAACCGCGGGTATATTCCAGCCAGATTGGGGGAAGGCGTTATTGAATATGAGACCATCATTCAATGGCTGAGAAAAAATAAACCGGATATGTATCTGTTAAGAGAAGAGATGAATCCTCAGTCAGCCAGAGAGGATATTGAATTTTTAAAAAAATTCTGATGTAAGGAAGCAAGGAAAAGCAGCAAAACTATGAAAAGCCGTCAAGGATGAATTGCGTATTGCGCATCCTTGACGGCTTTTCATAGTTTTGTTAACGGCAATAAGATGTGGAAGGCAAGATCATTTTGTGGCAGTTCTCCTCTTCGACAAATTATCTCGAAAAATGGTGCAATATAGTTTGAAAAATCACAAAGGACTGCAACATAAAAGAAGAAAGACTCTTTTATCTATGTTATAATGCAATTATAAGAAGTGCTGTAATAGTACTGAAAAAAATATCAAGAATTTATGCAAAAGTACTAAAAATAGCACTAAATATTTGTATATATTCACGATGAAAAAGGAGAAGAAATACATGAAAAGCATTAAGAAAACACTCGGAATTGCAGTTGCCATGATTGGGATTGTGATTGTAGCAGTTACCTTTTTTAAAGTAGTAAGTGCAAATTCCAGCGAAAAAGTGGAGATCAGACTGGCGCACAATCAGTCGGCGGGTTCTGAAATTGCAGATTCCATTGCATTGTTCTCAGACATAGTGGCGGAAGATGAGAGCCAGAATATGCAGGTTAAGATTTACCCAAGCGGAGTTCTCGGAACGGAAAAGGAAATAATCGAGATGGTAAAAGCGGGCATTCTGGATATGGCAAAAGTCAGTTCCAATACGCTGGGCCAGTTTCAGGATGAGTACTCTATTTTTGCGGTACCTTATCTTTTTAACGGACAGCAGCATTACTATGATGCAATGGAAAAAAGTGAAGAGATACAAAAGCTTTTTGATTCAACAAAAGAAGAAGGATACATAGCTATTGGTTATTATGCCAATGGTGCCAGAAACTTTTATCTGAAGGAAGATGTAAAGTGTGACAACCCGTCCGTACTAAAAGGGAAAAAGATCCGTTCCATGCCAAGTACCACATCCATGGATATGATTGAAAAAATGGGTGGTTCACCCGTGCCGATGGCTGCAGGTGAGACCTATACATCACTCCAGCAGGGGATTGTGGACGGAGCTGAAAATACCGAGCTGGCACTAACGGTTGACGGTCATCAGGATCTGGTTAAATCCTATACTTACACAGAGCATCAGTATTCGCCTGATATTTATATAATCAGTACAAAAAAATGGAACAGCATGACAGAGGAACAACAGGATTACTTAAAGGAAAGCCTGAAACGTACCAATGAAAATTTTAAAAGCCTTTATACAGGGATGATGGAAGCGGCAATAGAAGAAGCAGAAGAACATGGCGTTACCGTTTATCGGGATATTGATAAAACAGCATTGATTGAAGCGGTGCAGCCTATTAGGGAAGCATTTTGTGCAAAGGGAGATTCCTACAATACGCTGTACGAGGATATCCAGAAATATGCCCAATAATATTCTTTTGCAAAGTCTGGATAAAACAAGAAATAGAAAGGAAATTGCACTGTAATATGCAATGGGTACAAAGATGAAAATAATAAATAAAGTTCTGGAAACGGTGATCGCTGTTCTGGTTGCGGTAATGGTAATAGGCTGTTTCTGGCAGGTGATAACAAGGTTTCTGTTAGGAAATCCAAGTAAATATACGGAAGAGTTTTTAAGATATGTGTTAATCTGGGTAACGATGCTGGGGGTTCCATATGCCTATGGGAAAGAAAAGCATTTATCTATCGGTATTCTTACCAAAAGCTTTCAGCCTAAAAATAATATACTGACTAAAATAGGGATTGAAGCATTGATCATTGTATTGAGTGTGTTCGTTATGATAGCTGGCGGCTGGCTGGTTACCATGAATTCAGCAGGACAGATATCGCCTGCAATGCAGATTCCTATGCAGCTCTATTATGCATGTGTGCCAATCAGCGGAATTCTAATGATTCTGTATAGCGTCAACCGTTTGATTGGGTTTGTAAAAAAATGGAAGGAGGTAAAATAGATATGGAATTACAGGCTGCGATTGTTCTTGTTATTACATTCTTTTTTCTGCTGGCGATGAGTGCACCCGTATCATTTAGTATTATTGCGTCCGCACTATTGACAATCATCATGTTTTTATCTCCTGGATTTGGGATGTTTATATCCGCACAGAAATTAGTAGGTGGAATTGATAGTTTTACCCTGTTGGCAGTGCCGTTTTTCATCCTGGCTGGTCTTTTGATGAGCAGCGGCGGTATTGCCCAGAGATTGATTAATCTGGCATTATTAGTGCTTGGAAAGGTACCGGGTTCTCTGGCGCTGACCAATATTGCGGGAAATGCAATGTTTGGTTCCATATCCGGATCGGGTATAGCAGCGGCTACGGCTATTGGCGGTGTTATGAATCCTTTGGAGAAGAAACAGGGCTATGATGAAGGGTTTTCTGCGGCAGTGAATATTGCCACTGCTCCGGTTGGACAGTTGATTCCACCCACTACAGCATTTATTGTCTTCTCAGCTGCAAGCGGCGGAACGTCAGTTGCTACTTTATTTATGGCTGGCTGGATACCAGGACTGCTGTGGGCAGGGCTTTGCATGATCGTAGCATTTTTCTACGGGAAGAAACACGGATATGTAATCAAAAGAGAAAAGCTGACGGGATCAATAATATTGAAGACTATCTGGGATGCGATTCCAAGTTTGCTGCTGGTGGTAATTATCATCGGAGGAATCCTATCGGGCTATTTTACGCCAACAGAAGCTTCCGGTATAGCAGTGGTATATGCATTTTTATTATCGGTGTTTGTGTATAAGAGCATTAAAATAAAGGAAATACCGGCGATTCTGGTTGATACGGGAGTTATGACAGCTGTTGTTATGCTGATCATTGGGGCGTCTTCCATATTATCCTTTGTACTTTCCTTTACCGGCCTTCCCCAGGCGATCAGTAACCTGCTCCTTGGTATTTCCGACAACAAAATTGTGATCCTGCTGATTATCAACCTGATTCTGCTTATTGTAGGAACCTTCATGGATATGGCTCCTGCACTGCTGATTTTCACACCGATTTTCCTGCCCATAGCAACAAATCTGGGTATGGATCCCATTCAGTTTGGTGTTATGATTGTTATGAACTTATCTATCGGAACCGTAACACCTCCGGTAGGAAGCGTACTGTTCGTAGGATGCAGTGTGGCTAAGCTGCAGGTAGAAGATGTTATGAAAAAACTCCTGCCATTTTTCGGTGCGATTTTAATCGCTTTGCTATTTGTAACATTCATTCCAGCTCTGAGCACCTGGCTGCCGTCTGTCCTTGGGCTTATGGGATAGGCGGCCTTCGGGCAGAATACTAACGGAGCAGACAGTCAATGGGCAGATGGGATTCGGGTAATAGGCTTCGCCTAAGTCAAGCTTACGGGTTAGTTGGTTTGTTGGTATGAGTCACTGTATTTAAAGTTTTTCGGTATTTCAAAGGGGAAATGGTCATGTAAGTCTTAAACATTTTTTCAAAATAGGTAATGCTTTCATAACCAAGGACATGGGCAATGGACGAAATGCTCATGTCCGTTTCCTCTAAGTAACGTTTTGCTTTTTTAATACGATGGATATTGATATATTCACTGATGGTATAGCCGGTTACTTCTTTAAACACCCTGCAGATATAATATTTGCTCAGGTAAAAGTGGCTGGACAGGCCCTCAAGGGAGATGTTTTCCTGACAGTGCTCAGAGAGGTAATCAGCAACGGCATAAGCTGTCCGGTATTTGCTCTCACTGCCAAACTGCGGAGTCTCCTGATTGTGATGGGAAATGTCACGCACCAGTTTGAGAAAATAGGAGAGGATTTCAAGCTCGATGGCATATTTATAGTTTCGGTGTTTTTGATTGAATTCAGTTTGCAGATGTTCATACATTTGCATAAACAGATACTGCTGCTCCTGATTCAGATGATATACGCCATAGTTATCCTGGAAGAAGCGGACCAGACCCAGGGCAGGAAACTTTTCGCCCAGTTCCTGCATTTTATCTTTGCCGATGTAGAGAATAACCCGGTTGTGGCCCTGGTCTTCGTCAGAAACGGATTTTGTCATATGTATAAGATTGGTGTCCACCAGGATGAGATCACCTTTGGATGCCAGATAATTTCGGTTATGAAAGAAAAAAAGGCGCTCTCCTTCCAAGATATAAAAGATTTCATACTCATTGTGAAAATGTTTGACACGCATGTCAAATTTTCCGTTTCGCACCATATGCTCCAGGGAGATCCCTTCCATTTCAGCATAATAGATTACTTTTTCCATGGATTACCACCTTTTCTTTGGAATTGTAACCGTCTGTCCATATGACAGACAGTGTGATATATTTAGTACATTATATAATAAACAACTTAAAAAAGCCAGTGCCAGCACATGCCAATAACTGCATATTCAAGTGTTCATGCTGCATAGCCTGTTTGTGATTTATGGAGGATTTAAATGAAAAATATAAATGAAAAAGAACTGAGAGAGAAGCTGGACCTTGTAATAGACAAATTATTAAATTTGGGAGGTCCACAGAACGAGAAGGAACTGGAAGAGTGCGGCGGGGAAGCCATTGGATTTTTTAAAAGAGATTTCGGTATCCGGGAATGGGACTGGCCCCAGGGAGTAGGTCTGTACGGGCTGCTGAAAATAGCGAAGACAGAAAAAAATGAAAAATACCAGCAGTTTTTATATGACTGGTTTGAAGAAAATATAGCACAGGGTCTTCCGTCAAAAAATATCAATACCACGACGCCCCTGCTTACACTGGTAGAATTAAATGAGCAGTATCACAATCCGGAATTTGAAAATCTCTGTCTGAAATGGGCGGACTGGCTGATGAACTGCCTTCCAAGGACAAAGGAAGGGGGATTCCAGCATGTTACCAGTGCCAACGGAGATCGCCTGGGAGTACGCCTGAATGAAAATGAAATGTGGATAGATACTATATTTATGACGGTCTTGTTCTTGAATAAAATGGGGCAGAAATACAAAAAACAAGAGTGGATTGATGAGTCCATACACCAGGTGCTCATGCATATTAAGTATCTCTGTGACAAAGAAACAGGACTGTTCTGCCACGGATGGACCTTTAATGAGCAGAATAACTTTGGGGGTATCTTCTGGTGCCGAGGAAACAGCTGGTTCACTTTGGGGATCTTAGATTATATCGACATGTTTAAAGGCACTTTGAATGCAGGTGTGAAACAGTTTGTGATGGATGCATATAAAGCACAGGTACACAAGTTAAAAGAGCTGCAGAGTAAAAGCGGATTGTGGCATACTGTACTTCTGGATCCGTCCAGCTATGAAGAGGTGTCCGGATCAGCGGCAATTGCAGCAGGTATTTTAAAAGGAATCCGCTATGGAATTCTGGATGATTCCTATCTGGAATGTACACAGAGGGCAGTAAAGGGAATTCTAAAAAATATAGACCAGGATGGAACCGTACTGAATGTCTCCGGCGGAACAGGAATGGGGTATGATGCAGATCACTATAAGAATATATTAATTGCACCAATGGCGTATGGACAGTCTCTGACCATACTGGCGTTGGCGGAAGCGCTGCTGCATTTATCATAGCGGACAGTACAAACATACTTATTAAATATTGTGGGATTGGACCAACCGGTGGGAAACAGATGCCGGATTGTCCAATCTCACTTTTTTATGTTCCTCACCAACTTTAGATGAATATAATAAAATACATCTTCTTTTTTGCAAAGGTCATTTTGAAGGGATTTAATGCAAATTTAATGCAGGAAAGGAGATACCGTAACTCATTTTAATATGGGGTATGCTATGATGTAGGAAATTTAACTTTGCTGTTTGAATGCAAACCAGATAGTTTTAAATAAAATGTGTGAAAGAGGTAAAGAATATGAAGCGTACAATTTTTACAGGTGCAGGTGTAGCTTTGGTCACTCCTTTTAAGGAGGATGGAAGCGTTAATTTTGAAAAGTTGGAAGAGCTGATTGATTTTCAATTAAAAAACCATACCGATGCAATTGTTGCAACGGGGACAACAGGTGAAGCATCTACGCTCAGCGATCAGGAACACTATGATGTGATCCGGTTTATTGTGGAATGCGTGGGGCATCGGGTTCCGGTTATCGCCGGGGCAGGATCCAATTGTACACAACATGCTGTTGAACTTTCCAGACAAGCAAAAAAAGCAGGTGCAGATGCTCTGCTTCAGGTGACTCCTTACTATAATAAAACTTCCCAGCAGGGACTTGTTTATCATTTTAATGCAATAGCAGATGCAACGGATCTCCCGGTTGTGCTCTATAATATTCCATCCCGTACAGGGTTAAATATCCAGCCGGAGACTTATCTTCGTTTATGTGAGAATGAAAAAATTGTTGCTGTTAAGGAAGCCAGCGGCAATTTTTCCCAGATTGCCAAGATCTCATCGCTTTGTAAGGACAGACTGGACATTTATTCAGGCAATGATGACCAGATCACATCGGCACTGGCACTTGGTGCTAAAGGGGTAATTTCCGTGCTGTCGAATATTTTACCCAAAGCGGCACATGATATTTGTGAAAGCTTTTTTAACCATGATCCGGAGTCAAGTGATGAATTGCAGATTGAATATCTGGAGCTGATAGAAGCTCTGTTTTATGATGTGAATCCCATTCCGGTAAAGCAGGCGCTGAATTACATGGGATGGAATGTAGGAGGCTGCAGACTCCCCCTTTGTGAAATGGAACCTGTGATGGCTGAAAAGCTGTTAAAAGTCATGAAAAAGTATAAATTAGTTGCAAAAGATCCCGGCAGCGTTTATTATAAAAGAGCATCCATCTTGCATGAGAACAGGAGGCAGGCATTATGATCATCCACGAACTTGGCAGGGAAAATGACAGAGTCATTGTAATTCTTCATGACGAGGAACATGCGGACTGGGATAACAGTGATATTCTGAAAAAATGTGCGGGATCTTATCATCTTGTAATGCTGTCCTTAGGCGAGAATGAAAGTGAAGATGTTTTATTCCAGTATCTGAACGATTATTATCACAATCATGTCTATGCCATCTGCGCCTTCCAAAATGAATGGCGGATTTTTACAATTTTGATGAACAACAAAGAGTTGATTTATGATAAGATGGTTGTAGAGGGCAAATCGGTTAGTTCCGGTAAAATGATTGAAAAGTACATCTGCGAGATGTAAAAAGTGATGGAGGTGTCCAATATGAAAATGATATTTGCAATTGTCCATGACGAGGACGGAGGATTTGTAATTGATAAACTGAATAAGAGCAATTTTATGGTAACGAAACTTGCCACAACAGGAGGTTTTCTGCGCCGGGGTAATACCACGCTGCTGATTGGAACGGAAGATGATAAAGTGGAGCAGGTTATTGATATTATTAAAGAAGAGTGCTCAACCAGAAAGCAGGTAAATGTGAACACCCCATATGTATCCGGCGGCGTACAATCCATCAGCTATGCCACAGTTCCAATGACCGTTGAGTTCGGCGGTGCGACTATATTCGTAGTCGATGTGGAACAGCATGTGAAAATTTAAATCATATCGTGAGACTTTCAAATACCTTCGGAAGCGTGTCTTAAAATTGCTGCGGCAAAGATTTTTAAGACACGCTTCCGCTTGTTATGAGGGGAAAGATTTGTTATAATGGGCAGACAGGCAAAAGCCGGTATAACAAATGAAATCATAGCAGGCGGTCAGGAGGAATTTTTTTATGGGCATGATCATGAAAAATGAGTTGGATCCGGTATTTGAAACACTTGCATTATTATGCAGCTGTTACCATGGAGAAGAAACACGGGTTGAAACGATAAAGGGTTTAAATGAGATGGGAATAGATGGTGAGGTATTCTATCAAAAACATTTTAAAATCCTGGAACGTTATGAAAAATATTTTAAAGAACACTACAATAAAACGGAGAATGAAGAGTTCTTTTTTAAAGATAAGGATCAGGACTGGATCATCATTCTGGTTGCATCCGTCATAGAAAACAAGCATTGGATTCAATCACTGGACGGGGTAACAGATGATGAGCTCAGGGTTATCCTGATGTCTGTTATTGTAAATGATGACAATGATAACGAAGAACTGTCCAGAAAGGATTTACCCATTATTAAAAATGAACTGGACATTATAGAATTTTTGGAACCATTGGATTTGGATGAGGGGAAAAAATGGCATTTACTGAAATTCCTCCACCGCCCCAGGTATTGGATGGAATATCTTCTGAAGGCAATTCGTAAAAATATACCTGTGTATGAGAAAGCGCTTGCATCGGTAGATAAACCCTTTCAGGCATTAATGGAGCGATATGCTGCCCACAAAGATAACAGGTTTGACCGGATGATTCAAAACTTTGCATCTCAGGCAGTAGTTTATCCCTCTCTGGCAGAGCCGGCGGTTCAGCTGATATTATATTCCCATGGCTATCAGGGATTGTTCTTAGAGCTGCTGCCAAGAAGGGGGAAAAGTACGGATGCTGCGAAAGATGCCGTTATTATGAAACTGAAGGCATTGAGCGACAGAAGCAAACTGGATATTCTGTGCATTTTAAAGGAATCCAGGAAGTACAATCTGGAACTGGCGGGAACCATGAAATTATCGGCTTCCACCATGTCCCATCACATGAATGTATTGTTCTCCTGCGGACTGGTAAATATTGAGAAGCGGAATGGGAAGGTATACTATTGTCTGGAAGAAGAGGCGGTGGTGGAGCTGATCGGAGATCTGAAACAGCTGCTGCTATAATAAATTGAATTAAAGGAAAATAGTAAATTGAGTTAATATTGAATAAGGAACAGGAGTCTGGAATCTGCATTTCAAAAGCAGGTTTTAGATTCCTGTTTCTTTTTTGCCAGGATACAGTAACGGTCAGATATATGCATTCTAATTGTGGGGATATATTTGATAATTATCAAATATAGTTGACAAGAATAAAATTATATTATATTCTGTATTAAACGAATGTATTTGATGTATATAAAACATGCATGAAATATATATGTGTTAAAACATTCCATTAAAAAGAAAAGTGAGGTAACTGATTTGAATGAAAGTCTAAAGGAAAACAAATGGATTCTGGCACTGGTGATCGGCATTGGCGCACTGAGTTCTGTGGCGTCGGCATTTATATCCATTATTTTGCAGAGGATTGTAGATGCGGCAATAGGGCAGGATGTAAATCATTTCTGGCGCCTTTTTACGTTTACTATGATATTTCTTCTGGTATTGGGCGGATTGGGCTTTTTGGAAGCATACTGTGGGAAAGTGCTGATCCGGAATGTAACGAAGAGCCTGAGAAAAAAGACGTTTCAGGGATTGCTCAGCCGAAAACCGGAGGAGTTCTATAAGGTAAATACGGCAGATTATCTGTCTGCTATCGTCAATGATGTAAAGCTTGTGGAAGAAAATTATTTAATACCGATTCAGCTTTCGGCAAAAATGGTAGTTTTGTTTGTGGCTACACTTGGGATTTTGTTCTATTTAAGCTGGTTAGTAACGGTTATTCTGATTTTCTTCATGCTGTTAATGTTCTTGATCCCCGTATTTTTTGGAAAGGCACTTCAGATGAGGCAAAACCGTTTTTCTGAGAAAATTGCAGATTTCACTTCAAAATGTAAGGATTTTTTGTCGGGCTATGAGGTGATACGGGGATTTGCAATTGAGGGGTATATCCGCAGAGAATTCCAAAAAGAAAATGGGGATACGGCAAAGAGTAAATTCCAGGCTGACCGGCTTCTGGCGGTCAATGAGAGTTTTGCCAATATATTATCTGCGCTTTCTACCGTAATTATCGTTTTTGTGGCTGCCTACTTTGTTCTGACAGGAAGGTCCACCGTAGGAACCCTTTTGGCACTTGTCCAGCTCAGCGGTACATTTATAACACCTGTAATGGTCATAATGCAGAATTTACCTAAAATAACCGGGATGAAACCGGTTCTGGAGCGTCTCTCAAAGCTTAGCCAGGAACAGGATACACAGAATGGGGATGGCAGGATTCAGGAAAGTATTACGAAAGAGGCTTCAACGGAAGTGTCTACAAAGGCGTCTACAAAAGCGTCTACAAAAGCGTCTACAAAAGCGTCTACAAAAGCGTCTACAAAAGTGTCTACAGAAGCGTCTTATGAAAAGCTGCTAAATATAGAAAATGTCAGTTTTTCATATCAGGAGGATAGAAATATTCTCAGTGATGTGGATCTTAAAATTATACCGAATAAAAAATATGCCATTATAGGGGAGAGCGGAAGCGGTAAATCCACCCTGGTAAAGTTACTGACCGGTTATTCCGGCAGATATTCCGGGAGCATCCAGTTTGACGGACAGGAAATCAGAGATATGAATGGAAAAAATTTAAGCAGACTGGTATCCATGATTCATCAGAATGTCTATTTGTTTGATACTGATATATACCAGAATATCTGCCTGGACAGGGAGTATTCCAGGGAAGAACTTCAGGATGCACTAGACAGAAGCGGGATCAGTTTGTTTTTGGGCCAAATGGAAAACGGGCTGAAGACGCCGGTTGGAGAAAACGGAATCCACTTGTCAGGCGGGCAGCGCCAGAGAGTTGCAGTAGCAAGAGCACTGATTCGTAAAACGCCCCTGCTCATCCTGGATGAAGGAACTTCAGCAGTTGATATGCAGACAGCCTATGATATGGAAAACCGCCTCTTAGCACAGGAAAAACTGGCGCTGGTTACCATTACCCATCACTTGAAGGAAGAATTGCTGGGACAGTATGATCAGATTATTTTTATGAAAAATGGGGAGATCGTAGAAAAAGGTACTTACAGGCAATTGACACAAAAGCAGGGGGCTTTTTTTGATTTTATGAATTTACAGGGAAAAACAAAAAATTAATTTATAAAAGTACTTTCTTTTCATGGTTGGATCGTTTACACTATAGGCAGAGAAAGAGATTTTATCTCATAGGTAAGGAAGGATTTGACAAGCCGGGCTAAATGGATTAGGATTGTAAAGATTAATAAAAAGATGATTCATTTAGCGGGATTTTAAATTTATTGTGAAACGGGCATATAGTCAGGATACATAAGAGATGTATTGCCGGCAGAGGAGCAGATAATATGAGGAAAAAAGTACTTTTTTTGGTTTTGGTTTGCGGTATATTGGGATTAAATGCAGGATGTCAGAAAGATGGCACATCAGATGCAGCGAAAGGAACGACAGGAAGCAGTGCTTCTGATATTATGAAGGTAACGGAAAATGGGGGTGCGGCGGAGTCTGACAGTGATGCACAGCAGTCAGAAGGAACTAAATTATATATCTCAACGGGTGACGGTAAGTTTCAGAGCTATAATTATTCCCAAGCAGAGGAAGCCACACCGGATCGTCTGGTAAAAGAAATGGAAACACTTACCGGATGGAATATATCTCTTGCGGATGAGATTACCACGGGAAAAGGCGGAATGACGGTGTGCATTACCGGGCAGAGCGCTGTTTTTATGGGGCCGCCATCTAACCAGAAGGAAGGATTTCAGGTCAATAATGAGAAAAGCATGGTATATGCAGTTCTTGACAGTATCCAGAAAACACTACAGACTTATGCAAGCCCAAAAAACCCGGACAGTGTAGATATTTATTATTGTATGGAAGGGAATGTGCCCATTCGTATTGATAATCTGGATATAACTATTCCTATGGATCTGCCTTATACCCATGAAATGCTTGTAAAGCTGTTTCAGAATGCTGATGCACCAACCGGCACCGGTTCTACAGAAACCGGCGGTAAAGTGCAGGGCTCCAGGACATATGGACAGACAGATTCCGGGAGCGATACAGACCAACAGAGTTATTATACGCAGACAGATGCCCAGGGTGGTCAAATATACCAGCAGCAAGAAGCTGCGGATGGACAGGAAGGCTACCAGCAGCCAGGGGCGCCGGACAGCGGAGCATATGAGCAGCCTGGATTACAGGGTGGAGAAGGCGAGAACCAGCAGCCGGGGACATCGGAAGGCGGAACATATAGTCAGCCAGAGTCACCGGAAGCCGGAGCAAATGGACAGCCGGGAACGTCGGAAGGCGGAACGTATGGACAACCCGGGATACCGGAAGGCGGAGACGGACAGGTAGAAGCACCGGACGGCGAAATAAACGGGCAGGAGGCTTACTAGTACCAATAGCACAGAAAACCAGGAAATATACACAATCAGAGATACAGTGATTAAGCTGTATCTTTTTTTGTGAAAATTTGTAACGAATTCCAGAGCCAGAACTCATATAAGTGAAAAACATATGGCAAAGAAACGTACCGGGTAACGGCAGTAATTAAATAAATGATCTGCTTGACAATAATATTCTATTGGAGTAGAATATAAACAAAAATATTCTATTATAATAGAATGGAAGCGAGGAGAAAGGAAGAATATGATAAAAAAAGGGAAAACCATGGCAATTCTGTGTTGGGTATGTTTATTTTTTATTTCTATCACTATGTGGGGGTGCTCCGCAAAAGAACAGGACAAATCAGGGGATCCGGAGGATACTGCAATGGGAAGGTATTTAGAAACGGAACTGAAACTGCCAAAAGAAACAAAGATGATTCATGCTGTGTGCCGGATGGCGGATGGCAGTCTTAGAATCGCAGCAAGAGACAGTGACGATAAAGGTGGAATCTTTGAAACCAAAGACGGTGGGAAGACCTGGGAACAGAAAGTGGCTTATCCCAAAGAGCTTACGGATGACCCTGACTTATCAATTGAAGGTGCATTGATTTCAGACAAAGGAGAAATTCTGCTGCAAGTGGAAGATTACGCCCAGGTAACAGGAACAAATTTTAAAGAAGGAATCATACAGCGCCGATTATGGAAAATGGATGAAAAAGGCGCAGCTAAGCAGCTGGAAGTCACCGACAGTTCCAATGAGACTTTTAACAGTTTTTTAGACGAATGGAAGTTTACCGATGAGGGGCAGGTGGTTGGAAGGGATACTCAGGGGAAAATATATCAGTTAGACCCATCCGCAGAGAAGATTGTCCGCACGTATGAAGGGGATAATCTGAGATATGAATCCTTCGGAATTCAGGGCAATGTTCTGATTGCAGTTTCGTCCGGTGATATGACCATGTATGACCTGGCTACAGGCAAGATTTTAGAGACAGATTCGGTTCTGAAGAACCAGCTTGTCAGTCAGGCGGACAATTCAGGGAGCAATACCCTGTCGGTTTCTTCTGTATTTCAGAAGGGAACAGAGAACGATTCGTTATTTTTCTGCAACGAAAAAGGCTTATTCCGGCATGTTCTAAACGGGAATATATCGGAACAGCTGATAAGCGGAGAATTGACCTCATTATCTAACCCGGCACTGTATATTCAGTATCTAACCATTATGGATGATGGCAGTTTTCTCGTAACCTGTATGGATGAAAATTTCCAAAGCAAGATGCTGAAATATACTTATACTGCCGATGCACCGTCGCAGCCGGAGATAAAGGTAAAAGTATATGCGCTTTATGACAGCGACGCATTGCGTCAATCCATTGTACTGTATCAGAATGAAAATCCGGACAAATATATCGAGTTAGAGATTGGAATGCAAGAAAAAGAAGCAGCAACCGTTTCCGATACGCTGAAAAAACTAAATACGGAAATCATGGCGGGGCAAGGACCAGATTTACTGTTGTTGGACGGTCTTCCTGTCAGATCTTATATTAATAAAGGGATACTGGAAGACTTAAGCGAAGTAATAGCGAAGATTTCCAAATCTGACGGAATGATGGATAACGTTGTAAATGCGTTTTCCGGGGATGGCAAAACATATGTGGTTCCAGCCAGATTTTCCGTACCTGTAATACAGGCAGAAGAAAATGCGGCTGTAAAAGCAGTGGATTTAAATTCCCTGGCAGATCTGGCAGAAACAATCAGCAAGGGAGGAAAGAATAAACGCGTACTGGAAGAGATGCCGTCCATGGCATTAGGCAGCATTTTATATGACGTGTCCGCCAGATCCTGGATTAAAGAAGACGGCACAATGGATGAGACAAAATTAAATGAATTTTACAGGATGCTAAAGAGAATATATCAGGCTGACAGCCATAGCACAGAGACAGAAGAGGACTACGAAGACAGCCATATAGACAGCATCCTTGGAATAGACAACGGCGTTTTGGGGTTCTCCGAAAAAATAAACGGGATGAACATTGGAAATATCTCTTCGGTTACCCAGCTGGCTGGAGTGATCTCCGCTGATAAAAAGGCAGGCAGCAGCACCTATAAACTTCTGAATGGTCAGAGTGAGAACGTATTTGTGCCAAGAGGGATGATTGGTGTAAGCAGCAAAGGAACCAGAAAAGAAGAAGCGATGAAACTGGCTGAGTTTTTATTATCGGAAGAAGCACAGTGTGGCGGAATGGAAGAAGGACTTCCTGTGAATAAGGCTGCATACGACAAAATTGTCGAAAATACAAAGGCTGGAGACATTGTACTTTCCATTGGCGGGCAGTTTAAAGGAGATGAAAAATTTTACCTGCTGAACTGCAAATGGCCGGAGCGAAAAGAAGCAGAGGAGTTTTTGAATTATGCAGAAAGCCTGACCACAGCTTCAGAGACAGATGGCATATTAAAAGAAGCAGTGCTGGAGGCTGTTCCAAAATTCATTCAGGGATCTGTCTCAGAAGAGGATGCTGTTAAGGCTGTTATGAAAAAAGTAAATCTGTATTTATCAGAGTAAATGCATGAAAAATAAGGCTGGAATGACGATCAGTTTGATTCGTAAGGCCAATAATTTATATAAAGTTAACTGGTATTTTTGAAACGAATATAGTATAATCCCCTATGAAGGCGAAAAGATTAGGAGATTGTACATGTTTGGCTATGTTACCATTTGTAAACCGGAGTTAAAAGTAAAAGATTATTATAAATATAAAGCATATTATTGCGGTTTATGCAGAACCCTAAAAGAGAACTTCGGATTTCGCGGCCAAATGACGCTGACCTATGATATGACTTTTGTGACGATTCTGCTTACTTCTCTGTACGAACATAAAATGAAGAACAGTAAACATCACTGTGTGGTACATCCGGTTAAAAAAATGGACATGCTTCAAAATGACATTACGGAGTATACAGCAGAGATGAATGTGATTTTATCGTACTATCATTTTATCGATGATTGGGAAGATGAAAAGAGTATGGCTGGACTTGCAGGCAGCAAGCTGCTTGGAAAAAGCGTAAAAGGTATCATTGCGAAGTATCCGGATAAATGTAAAACCATACAGCGCTGCTTAAAAAAACTTCAGGATTATGAAAAAAAGCAGATTACGGATATTGATGCCGTAGCCGGAACCTTTGGAGAATTAATGGGAGAGCTGCTGGTTTACCAAAAAGACCAGTGGGAAGAAAGGCTTCGCAGAATGGGTTTCTTCCTCGGTAAGTTTATATATATCATGGATGCCTATGAAGATGTGCAGAAAGATATAGAAAAAGGTAATTATAATCCTCTGATTCCGTTACAGGGAAAGGAGAATTATGAAGCAGTCTGTGAGCAGATGCTGAATATGATGATGGGAGAGTGCAGCAGGGAATTCGAGTTACTGCCCTGTCTGTGGGATGAAGATATCCTGAAAAATATACTCTACGTCGGAGTATGGACAAAATATGACAAGATACAAAAAGAAATGAAAGAAGGAAAGGAACAGAAAGATGGTAAGTGATCCATATAGCGTACTGGGAATATCACCCAATGCGACCAATGATGAAGTAAAGAGAGCATACAGAGATTTAAGCAGAAAATACCACCCGGATTCTTATAACAACAACCCGCTGGCAGGTCTGGCGGAAGAAAAGTTTAAAGAAGTGCAGGAAGCCTATGACCAGATTATGAAGGAACGGGAGAGCGGTTACAGTTCAGGAGGCGGCGGTTACGCTTCCGGAGGATACCAGAGCGCCCAGGATGATTCCAATGAGATGAAGTCGGTAACGAATTATATAAATTCGGGATATTATCAGGATGCCCTGAATATGTTATCAAGAATGCAGAATCGTACAGCAAGGTGGTATTACTACAGTGCGGTGGCAAATTCCGGAATTGGCAATAATGTGCAGGCGATGAACCAGGCACAGCAGGCTTGCAGCATGGAACCTAATAACCAGGAATACCGGAATCTGGTGAATCAGCTGCAATGGAACGGACAGCGTTACCAGTCCAACAGCTATGGAAACGGACGTTCCGCAGGCGGATGTACTACCGGGAACTGCTGCTGTGACCTGTGGTGTGCGGATTCACTTTGCGAATGTATGGGAGGGGATCTTTGTTCATGCATGTAAGTGGCAAAAAAATGGCATTTTCAGGCCTGATGCTGGCGCTTACGGTTGTACTTATGGTGCTGAGTGGTGTCTTTCAGTTTAACACGCTGTTTTTACTGGGAGCGGCTTCCTTTTTCGTTGGGATTATGATCCGGGAATTTGGAATAAAACTGGGCGCCGGCTTTTACATAGGAGCGGTAATTCTGGGGCTGCTGATAGCGCCTGATAAGCTTCATTGCCTTACATTTGCCATTATGGGGCTCTATGTACTGGCAATTGAATTTGTATGGTTGAAACTTGGAAAAGTATGTCCAAATGCGAAAGGCCGTAAGGTATTCTGGATTTTAAAGTATCTTATCTTTAATGTATTATTCTTACCGATGCTGTTCCTGTTTCCAAAGCTTTTGTTTGCAGGCGAGATATCAGGATGGATTCTCCTTGCAGCGGCTGCACTGGGGCAGATTATACTGTTCATATACGATAAAGCATACGATTATTTTCAGGCAAGAGTATGGGGAAAATACCGTAAACAATTAGGATTCTAAAAGCAAAAAGCTCATATGGCTGTATGTCATGGTGAACTGCTTTCCATCAGTTATACTTATAGTCTGACTTTTGGAAGCAGTTCATTCGGCATAAGCTATATGGGCTTTTTCTGTTCTAATGTTTCATTTTTTTGCCCGGGTTGATTACCGAATCCTGGAATTGGAAACATTCTTTGGCTACTACTTTATTTAATACCAGCAGGCAGATCAAGTTGGGTATTGCCATAAGTCCGTTCATCGTATCTGAAAAATCCCATACAACCTGTAGAGTAGTCGTAGCACCCAGAAAAATAATCAGACAGAAGATTACCCGGTAAAGGTAGGTGACTTTAGGGGATTTCACCAGATATTCCAAAGACTTCTCCCCATAGTATTCCCAGCCTAAAATGGTGGAGAATGCAAATAAGGTAATGCCTATCGTGACAAGCCATCCCCCGGCACCTCCAAGGGCAGTAGAAAATGCCTGTATGGTCAGATTCACTCCGGTGATTACTTTTCCGTCGGCACCCAGTGTTCCAAGGACGCCTGAGGAAGCAATTGCAAGCCCGGTAATGGAGCAGACAATCAAGGTGTCAAAGAAAGTACCTGTCATGTTGATATAGCCCTGTCTGGACGGATAATCCGTTTTTGCTGCTGCAGCAGCGATAGGGGCAGAACCCAGTCCGGCTTCATTGGAGAATACCCCTCTGGCAACGCCCCAGCGCATAGCAGAAAGCATACTGGCGATAATGGTGCCGCCAACGCCTCCCGCAATAGCTTTTGGAGAAAATGCCATCTGAATAATCATGGAAAATCCGGCAGGAAGGTTTCTGATATTCAGGATAATGACAATTAATCCGCAGACAAAATACAGCACAGCCATAAAGGGAACAATCAGGGCACATACTTTACCGATACTTTTAATTCCACCCACAAGAACAATCAGCGCCAGTATCATAATGACTGCACCCGTTACAGAAAGCGGAATGCCAAATGTATCATGCAGAGCAAGGGATATGGAGTTTGCCTGGGTCATATTGCCGATTCCAAAAGAAGCTACAACTGCAAAAACAGAAAAAAGTGCGGCAAGGACAGAGCCGATCCATTTAATACGAAAACCATTTTTCATGGCATACATGGGACCGCCCGCCATCTCACCAAATGCGTTGGTTTCCCTGTATTTTACAGCCAGAACACTTTCGGCATATTTGGTAGAAAGACCGAACAGGGCGCTGATCCACATCCAGACCAGGGCTCCGGGGCCGCCCATAACCATGGCGGTTGCAACACCGACGATGTTTCCGGTTCCAATGGTAGCCGCTAATGCCGTCATCAGAGACTGGAAAGGAGATATGTCGCCGCTGTTGGAATCCATATCCGGACTGGCTTTTTGAAAAACAGACCGCAGAGCGTAACCCAGGTTGCGCCAGGGAAGAAACTTGAGGCGGATTGTCATGAATACGCCGGTTCCTACCAGCAGAACCAACATGACGGGACCCCAGACAAAACTGTTAACATCGGATAAAATCGTTGAGAAATTCATTTGCTTTCCTCCTGATAATTATTTCCGCAAGCAAAGAAACAAATGGACGCACCTGCGTTCATCCGGCATTTGCCACGAGGATCAAATATACGTCGCCTGCGGCAGGTTATTTGACTTAACAAGTTAATACGGTGGCGTGTAATTACATAATTATAGCATGAATAAGGGAAGCGGACAAGAAGTGATTCGCTGTAATGTGCCGGTAAATAACCTGTAAATATACCTTGCATCATTGAAGATTACATATTATAATTTATTCGTACAGGCAGCAGTTAGAACTGTCTGTAACATAACCTGCAGGCATTGCTGAAAGCATGTTAAAAGAACCAATGGCAGGGATTATTATACATGAAAGGAATTAAAAACTATGGCACAGAATCCAGTTGTAACAATTACTATGGAAAATGGCGATGTAATGAAAGCAGAATTATATCCGGAGATTGCTCCAAACAGTGTTAACAATTTTATCAGCCTTGTAAAAAAAGGTTTCTATGATGGAATTATCTTTCACCGTGTAATCAACGGCTTTATGATCCAGGGCGGATGTCCTAACGGAAATGGTATGGGAGGTCCGGGATATAGTATCAAAGGCGAATTCTCACAGAATGGATTTACGAATCAGTTTAAACATGCACCAGGTGTTCTTTCCATGGCAAGAGCAATGGATCCCAACTCTGCAGGTTCCCAGTTCTTCATCATGCACAAAGACGCGCCTCATTTAGATGGTTCCTATGCAGCTTTCGGTAAAGTTACGGAAGGTATGGACATTGTAAATAAGATTGCAGAGACAGATACCGATTACAGTGACCGCCCATTAGATGAACAGAAGATCAAATCTATGACAGTTGAAACTTTTGGTACAGATTATCAGGAACCGGAGAAATGCTAATTTTTTAACAAACTAAATTGAATTTTATATGAATATTCCTCAGAGTTTGGTATTTTATTAACGAAATATACCGCCAGACATGGGGAATATTTTTTTGCTTTTTGGAAATAATAGGTCAGTTTACAAAAATTTTATAATTAGGGGTCCTGTCCTTCTGCAATGTGATATTTTGTGAGAAAATCTGTATTTATAGCGAATTTAGGCAGGTATTTATGTGGAATCTTGCTTGTATTTGGATGGTAAAAAAATCTTTGAAGTTTTTTTGAAAAAGTGATTGACAAAATTTTAACGGTATAGTATGATGACCTTGTTAAAAAATTGTCAATAAATGAACCAATACAAATTATAAATTCACCTATTCAAGGAGGAACAAACATGGCTAAGAAAGAAACCACGGTTAATGTAGTACCTGAAGTGATTGACAGTGTTGAAGCATTAAATGCGAAACTGGCTGCTATGCGCGAAGCGCAGAAGGTATTTGCTACTTTCACACAGGAACAGGTAGATAAGATCTTTTTTGAAGCTGCTATGGCAGCAAATATGCAGCGTATTCCGCTGGCAAAACAGGCAGTTGCTGAAACAGGTATGGGTATTGTAGAAGATAAGGTTATCAAAAACCACTATGCTGCAGAGTATATCTACAATGCTTACAGAAGTACAAAGACCTGTGGCGTGATTGAAGAAGATTCTGCATTTGGAATCAAAAAAATTGCAGAGCCGTTAGGATTAATCGCAGCAGTTATCCCGACAACAAATCCAACTTCAACTGCGATCTTCAAGACTTTAATTTCTCTGAAGACCAGAAATGCCATCATCATCAGCCCGCATCCACGTGCAAAAGACTGTACCATTGCAGCAGCTAAGATTGTTTTAGATGCAGCAGTAAAAGCAGGAGCACCGGAAGGCATCATCGGATGGATCGACGTTCCTTCCCTTGAATTAACAAATGAAGTAATGAAAGCAGCAGACTGCATCCTTGCAACCGGTGGACCTGGTATGGTTAAAGCCGCATACTCTTCAGGAAAACCTGCATTAGGTGTAGGCGCTGGTAATACCCCTGTTGTAATCGATGATACAGCAGATGTAAAACTGGCAGTAAACTCTATCATCCATTCCAAAACATTTGACAATGGTATGATCTGTGCTTCTGAACAGTCAGTAACGGCAGTAGGAAGCATTTATGACGCAGTAAAGAAAGAATTCGCAGACCGCGGATGCTATTTCTTAAAAGGCGAAGAACTTGATAAGGTTCGTAAAACAATCATCATCAACGGTGCATTAAACGCTAAGATCGTTGGCCAGTCCGCTTATACAATTGCAAAGCTTGCAGGCGTAGAAGTTCCGGAAGCAACCAAGATCCTGATCGGTGAAGTAGAATCTGTAGACATCAGTGAAGAGTTTGCACATGAGAAATTATCTCCGGTTCTGGCATTATATAAAGCAAAAGACTTTGACGAAGCGCTTGTAAAAGCAGCTCAGTTAGTAGCTGACGGCGGATACGGACATACAGCATCCCTGTACATCCATCCGGCACAGACAGAAAAAATGGATAAACACGCAGCAGCTATGAAGACCTGCCGTGTATTAATCAACACTCCTGCAGCTCAGGGTGGTATCGGTGACTTATACAACTTCAAACTGGCTCCATCTTTAACACTTGGATGCGGATCCTGGGGCGGTAACTCCATTTCCGAAAATGTTGGTGTAAAACACTTAATCAACATTAAGACAGTTGCTGAGAGGAGAGAAAATATGCTGTGGTTTAGAACACCTGAAAAAGTTTACTTTAAAAAAGGTTGTATGCCGGTTGCTCTGGATGAGCTTGGAACAATCATGAACAAGAAAAAATGCTTTATCGTTACCGATAGCTTCTTATACAAAAATGGTTATGTAAAACCGATCGAAGAGAAATTAGACGCTATGGGAATCCAGCATACCTGCTTCTTCGACGTAGCTCCGGACCCAACACTTGCATGTGCACAGGCTGGTGCAAAAGCAATGACAGAATTCGAACCGGATACGATCATTGCACTTGGTGGTGGTTCTGCAATGGATGCTGCTAAGATTATGTGGGTAATGTACGAACATCCGGAAGCTGACTTCATGAGAATGGCAATGGACTTCATGGATATCCGTAAGAGAGTATACACCTTCCCTAAGATGGGAGAAAAAGCTTACTTCGTAGCGATTCCTACATCTTCAGGTACAGGTTCTGAGGTTACACCATTTGCAATTATTACAGATGAAAAATCCGGAGTAAAATATCCGTTAGCAGACTATGAACTGCTTCCTAACATGGCTATCATTGATGCTGATAACATGATGAACCAGCCAAAAGGCTTAACAAGTGCTTCTGGTATTGACGTAATGACACATGCATTAGAGGCATATGTTTCCATCATGGCTACAGACTATACAGATGGCCTTGCATTAAAAGCAATTAAAAATGTATTCCAGTATCTGCCTTCCGCATATGAAAACGGAGCAAATGATCCAATCGCAAGAGAAAAAATGGCTGATGCTGCTTGTATGGCAGGTATGGCATTCGCTAATGCATTCCTTGGAATTAACCACTCTCTTGCTCATAAATTAGGTGCATTCCACCACCTGCCACATGGTGTTGCAAATGCGTTAATCCTTACAAGAGTAATGCGTTTCAACGCAGTTGATGTTCCTACAAAAATGGGTACTTTCTCACAGTATCAGTATCCTCATGCAAAAGAAAGATATGCAGAAGCAGCTCGTTTTGCAGGCATCGTAGGCAAGGATGACAATGATACATTCGAAAAATTAGTTGCAGCATTAGAAGACTTAAAAGAAAAAATTGGTATCAAGAAATGCATCGCTGATTACGGCGTAGATGAAAAATACTTCCTGGATACATTAGATGACATGGTAGAGCAGGCATTTGATGATCAGTGTACAGGAGCTAACCCAAGATATCCTCTTATGAAGGAAATCAAAGAAATTTATTTAGCTGCATACTATGGCAAATAGGATTCCTATCTGGTATAGATGATAAGATAAGCTGTTCAGCCAGATACCTTGCTATAGTATGAAGAAATACGGCAGATTGAGTTTACAGTCTGCCGTATTTTTCCACGAACAGTTTTATTCCAATAACGGCTGAATGGCATTTTGTAAACATCAATTGCCAGGCAGTCCTCCTTAGTACATTATAAGTGTCTGCCTGGCAGAACCAACAACATGGAAAAGGGGGATTTTCTAATGTCAGAATTACAGATTATTGCAAAAAGGGACCAGAAAACGGTTTACAGAGACGGCGATAAAGCAGTCAAGGTATTTGAATCAAGCTTCACGAAAGCAAATATTCTAAATGAAGCATTAAATCAGGCAAGAGCAGAAGAAACGGGGCTTAATATCCCGCAGATTCTGGAAGTTACGAAAGTCGATGGCAAATGGGCGATCGTATCGGAATTTGCCCAAGGTAAGACATTAGAGCAGTTGATGCAGGAGCATCCCGATAAGCTGGAAGAATACATGAATTTATTTGTTGACCTTCAGTTAGAGATGCACAGCAAGAAAGCACCTTTATTAAACAAGTTGAAAGATAAGATGATTCGTAAGATTACTGCAACAGGACTGGATGCAACCGTTCGCTACGAGCTCAACACCCGCCTGCAGGGAATGCCTACCCATACGAAGGTATGTCACGGTGACTTCAACCCCAGTAATATTATTATCGATGACAGCGGTAAAGCTGCGATTGTGGACTGGGCACATGCCACCCAGGGTAACGCAAGTGCGGACACCGCCAATACTTATCTATACTTCGCATTGCAAAATGAAGAAGCAGCAAAGCTTTATATGGATTTATTCTGCAAAAAGAGTGACACCGCAAAACAATACGTAGAGCAGTGGCTTCCGATTGTAGCTGCATCCCGCCTTACAAAAGGTGTGGAAGCTGAAAAAGTATTTTTGATGAAGTGGATTGATGTTTGCGAATATCAATAGAATTACTTGGAATAAAATTGAATAATGAGTAGTGGGAACGAAGGAATGCCGAGGGTTTGGGCATTCCTTTGTTTTTTGTGTGTATATTCTGAAAAATTTCAGAGAAGGGTGTGGATTATGGAGGCGCAGGATAAATATCTGGTATGAGAATAGAAATAATGGTATAATATCGAAATAAAAAAGCAATTTAGTTTATGGCTGAAAACATAAAATTAAATCCATTAGCGATTTAGACTGGGGTCTCATGTATCTTATAAATAATATTATTTTTAATCAGACAATAAATGAACAAAAGAAGGAACAACTAAATATAGAAGAATTAAATCATTTTTTAAACCTTATTCAAAAGCAAGGATGGAAGGTGGAAACGCAAGCTGATATCATGGATCTTAACTGTGAACCCGCAATTATAATCACCAATTCATCCACCAATGCCCAAAAAGCGAAAGACGCAGGAATCCCCTGCGTTTTTTATGATGCAGCGGGAAATGATTCGGGGATTTACGGGATTGATATGGTGGTGGAGGGACTGGAAGAGATAGACAGTGGATTTTTAATGGGGGTTTATAACAGACATTATAAAATACCATCGGTCGTAGGAGAAACGACCCGTTTGATTATTCGGGAAACCGTGCCGGATGATGTGGATACTCTATATGAAATTTATCGAGATCGGGAGATATCTCGTTTTTTACCCCCGCTGGATGAGGATATCAATGAGCAGAGAGCAATCCTGGAGTCCTATTTTTCATATATGTATGGAATATATGGATATGGAATGTGGACAGTAGTGGAAAAAAGTTCCGGCCAGATGATTGGAAGGGTTGGGTTTGAAAATGGAGAATTGGAAGGCACAGGAATTGTAGAACTGGGATATTTGATCGGCACTGACTGGCGTAAACAGGGTTATGCATATGAAGCAGTCTGTGCTGTTTTAGAATATGGAAAGAAAGAGTTAGAATTTAGGGAAGTTTATATCCGAACAAAATCAGAGAACCTGGTATCCCGTGCTTTAGCCAAAAAAGCAGGATTTCAGTTGATTAAAGATGGCGATATACAGTATTACAGAAGGGAACTATAATGGCAGGAGAAGAAAAACAGGAATTTCGTGTACGGATTAAGGATATTGCAGATGAGCTGGGAGTGAGTACCGCCACAGTGTCTACAGAAGATAATGGTTAAGAATCTAAAACCATTGAAAGCTCTTTCTAAACCTGCTATAATGCAGAAAACAAATGGAAAGGTGGTTGAACAAATGATTCAGGATATCGCACCACACATTTTAGATAATCAGTACTCCCCTGTTCTGCCTGACAAAGATAGTTTTCTGCTTTGCTTTCATGGAAACGAAGTTTTAATAAATCTCAGTGATGACGGAATCGTATTTCCAAGATTAAAAGATCTGGAATCTGAAGATGAGAATCTCAAGGAGGAGTGCAGGTACTTATTTACAATTGACAGCCAGAGTTTTTATCTGACAGACAACATTGTACCTGTCCAGGGAACAGGATTTTCCAGGGAGAATGTGGAGATTTTTCGGACTGCACAGCCTCAGTATCTGGCTTTTGCAGGTATTACGGCATTCCAGATCTTCACCTGGTATCAGAGCAGACGATTTTGCGGCAGATGCGGCAAGCCCATGGAGCACCATGATAAAGAGCGCATGATGTTTTGCAGTACCTGTGGATTACAGGAATATCCAAAGCTTTCCCCGGCTGTAATTGTGGGAATAGCAGATGGGAATAAACTTTTGATGTCCAGATATTCCGGAGGGAATTATAAGAAATATGCCCTGATAGCGGGATTTGCTGAGGTCGGTGAGACAATTGAGGAAACCGTTAAGAGAGAGGTTATGGAAGAGGTTGGATTGAAAGTAAAAAATATAAGATATTATAAGAGCCAGCCCTGGGCTTTTTCCAGTACGCTGCTATTGGGTTTTTACGCAGACCTTGACGGCTCTGATCATATAACGCTGGATCAGAATGAGCTGGAATTTGCAGAGTGGTTTGAACGGGAAGACATACCGGAATGCAACACGTCTATTAGTCTTACAAATGAAATGATCATGAGGTTTAAAAATAATAATTGACACTTATAAATAGTTCCTGTATACTACTTACATACCAATAGTATGTATACAGGAGATGAGTGTATGGCCAGAAATAAATATCCGGAAGTAACCGTTAATCGAATTTTGGATGTGGCAACCAGGTTATTTTTGGAAAAAGGATACGAAGCTACTACAATTCAGGCGATATTGGATGAACTGGGGGATTTAAGTAAAGGAGCAATCTATCATCATTTTAAATCCAAAGAAGATATTATTGAAGCTGTGATAGAGCGTATGTTTAAAGAGCTGCACGATAATGTGTTTACAGTAGTTCAAGATCCTACCTTAAACGGGTTACAAAAGATTCAGAAAACAATAGAGATTTCTATGCAGAATCCTAATCAGGAGAAAGTATTGAAATCCGCACCGGATCTTTTGCGCAATACACGCTTTCTGGCAGCAGAATTATATGAGAGCATTAATATTGTCGCTAAAGAGGTCATAGAACCGATGGTGCGTCAGGGTATTGAAGATGGGTCAATTCATACGAAATATCCCAAGCAGCTGGCAGAGATGTTGATGATTCTGTCCAATCTCTGGTTAAATCCGGCAGTATTTCCGGTTTCTGAAAATGAGTTATACGAGAAATTTTTATTTTTACAAGATGTAGGAGAGCGGCTGGGCATTCCGGTTTTGAATCAAACGGTGCTTGACAGGCTGCAGTTTTACCGGAGTATCATGGAGAGTACCAATTTAAAATAATAATAGCATACACAGCGGCTCCATAACTGTCACCAAAATAGTGGCAGTATATTTTTAAACATATACATACCAAACGTCGGTATCATAATTAAGGAGGATTTGTAATGGTTCAAAAAACTAAGTTGTTTCACAGGGACTTTACCCTGGTGGTGATCGGACAGATTATTTCGCTTTTTGGAAATGCGATTATCCGGTTTGCCCTGCCCCTTTACCTGCTAAATATCACTGGATCTGCTGCGTATTTTGGTCTTGCCAGCGCATTGTCATTTATTCCAATGATTGTGTTGACACCCATTGGAGGGATGATTGCAGACCGGGTAAACAAGCGTAATATTATGGTGGTTTTAGATTTTTCAACAGCAGCACTTATTGCCTTATTTTCTATAAGCATGGGAAGATTAAATTTGATTGTAATACTTATCATTACCCTTATGATCTTATATGGAATACAGGGCGTTTACCAGCCTGCTGTTCAGGCCAGCCTGCCTCTTTTGGCAGATGAAGATCATTTATTGCAGGCGAATGCAGTGATCAACCAGGTCAGTGCCCTGTCTAATTTACTTGGACCTATCATCGGTGGGATATTATTCGGCATATGGGGGTTAACTCCGATTTTGGTTATCGGCGGAATTTGCTTCTTCTGTTCAGCGGTTATGGAAATCTTTATTCGCATTCCAAATGTAAAGACGAAAAAGGCAGCAAGTATTCTGGTTTTAGTGAAAAGTGATTTTAAAGAGAGCATGACGTTTATTGTAAAAGAAAATCCAATCATTATGAAAGGGATTTTGATTGTTGCCGCTTTTAACTTATTCTTGAGTTCTATGTTGATGGTGTCTATGCCGGTAATGATAACACAGACACTTGGTATGCCGGATCAGATGTATGGTTATGCCCAGGGAGCCCTGGCAGCAGGCGGGTTATTTGGTGGAATCCTTACCGGTATCCTGGCTAAAAAATTAAAAATAGAACAGACTAGCTGGATGCTTTTGGCGACTTCGGTTATGCTGATTCCTATGGGAGCAGTATTTTTTATAAATGCTAGCCCTATGCTGGCATATATCATTATAACCATAAGCGGCTTTGGACTGATGGTAATGTCTACCATGTTCAGCATTCAGATGCTGTCATTTGTACAGACGCAGACACCGCCGCACCTGATCGGAAAAGTAATTTCCTGGGTCCTGGCATTGGCAATGTGTTCTCAGCCGGTGGGGCAGGCAATGTATGGAGCGCTCTTTGAGCGATTTAAAATGACACCTCATTTCGTTATTCTTGGAGCAGCTTTGATATCGATTATGATTGCACTCGCAGCGGGCAAGGTCTTCCGCGCCATGGGGCAGCCGCTGCTAAAGAATGAATGGAGCAGTTTATAGCGTAATATCAGACACCAGGTTTTGAGATAACTCAGAACCTGGTGATTTTTATTGTGAGGTATGGTGTGTACAGATATTCCAAACCAATTTTCAAACACGCTCCCAAAATTATAAGTTGAAATAAGTCATAAAACCTCGTATAATCAAAATTATATAAGAAATATCTATGATATAAAGCGAGGTGCCTGATGAAAGAAACAAAAGTTATTTGTTTTACGAATAATAAAGGTGGAAGTGGTAAATCTACTACCTGTTCAAATGTAGGATGTGCAATGGCAATGGCGGGAAAAAAAGTACTATTGATCGATGCAGATATGCAGCTGAATTTGTCACTGTCATTTTTTTCGGAAGATGAAGTGTTAGAATTTGCTACAGGAAATAAGAATCTTTATCAGGCGATAAAGGCACAGAAGGATTTAAGTGATTATATTGTTGCGACATCGTATGAAAATCTTGATCTGATTCCATCGTCCACACTGATGAGCTCCATAGAATATGAACTGTTTACAAAATGGCAGAGAGAATTAATTTTGAAAAAATGTCTTGAGAATGTGCGGACATCAGGAGTCTATGATTTTATACTGATTGATGCCCCTCCTACGCTGGGGGGATGGGTAATGAACGTTCTCTGTGCATCAGATCAGGTTATTATACCGGTTGAAGCAAGTCCCTGGGGCCTGTTCGGACTGGCGAATATGTTTGATTTTCTAAACGAAGTAAAACAGATTTCCACAGAACTGAAACTGATGGGAATTGTAGTTACAAAAGTAGATACCCGAAAGAATTATTTTAAACAAACGCTTGAAACCTTGAAGGAGATGGAAGATATCCATTTATTTGAATCTTATATCAGAGTGGACAGTTCTATTGAATGGTCTCAGGATAACAGTGCACCGGTTGTCGCTTATAAAAAGAGCAGCCGAAGTGCTAAAGAATATACAGCATTGGCAGAGGAGGTATTAGAAATTGGCAGTAGGTAGAGGAAGCATCATGAGAGCAGCGAAATCAGGAAGCAAAAAGGAAAAAAATATAGAGTTTATGACACAGGCAACAGAAAGTCAAGTGGAGGAAAAAAGTATGGCAGAAGAAAAACAGGATGTAAAAGAGACTGCTGTGATTCCGGCAGATGACCAAAGTTCGAAAGACGTATCAGTGGAATCAGTGGAGGCCGTTAATTCTGAAGTTAAGGCAGAAACGGCGGCTGTTGAAAAACCGGTAAAAAAAACAACCAGAAGAAAAACGGCAGCAAAGGCAACCCCGGCAAAGAAGAAAGCTGAGGCAGTAAAGACAGAAGAAGCGGTAAAGACTAAAGTGGAAGCAGTAAAGGCAGAAGAAGAAGTGGCAAAGACTAAAGTGGAAGCAGTAAAGGCAGAAGAAGAAGCAGTAAAGACTAAAGTGGAAGCAGTAAAGACGGAGGAGGAAGCTAAAGTAAAGGAAGAAACTCCGAAAAAAACATCAGCCAGAAAGACAACGGCCAAGACAACAACGAAAGCAGTACCTGCGAAAAAAGCACCGGCAAAAACAAAGGCGCCGGCACGGGCCAAAAAGGAAACGATTGAGGAAATAAAAGAAGTGGAAGAAACTATCGTGGAAGAACCGGTAAACAGTGTACCCAAAAATTATGTTGGAATTAAAGATAAGATGCCCACTTACTTATTATAAAAGACAGGATATTATTAGAATGTAAAGAAGAACCGGCATGGTTCTTTTTTACGTTGGTCAAAGCGGATGGAAACTACTTTACAGTTTTGTATTAGGTATATTTTGGTGTTGATTTTTGTTGTTTTCTAGGATTATAACTTGCGAATCCCAAATAAATGTGGTATATTAATGTTAATATGTTAACAATACAAAAACAATGATAAAGAAGGGACGGAAATCATGAATAGTTTTGATATTAAGACGAAGATTTATTTCGGTGACAATGCCTTAGACCGTTTAGCAGATATTCCATATCAGAAGATAATGATTATAACAGATCCATTTGTAGTCCAGAGCGGGATGATCGAACTGGTGACAAGACGTTTGGACAAAAGTGGGAAAGAATATTCCATCTATAAGGATGTAGTGCCGGATCCTCCGATTGAAAAGGTTGTTCTGGGTGTTAAAGCACTTCTTGAATATCAGCCGGAAGCAATCGTAGCGGTAGGCGGTGGTTCAGCAATTGATTCTGCCAAAGGGATGCGGGAATTTGCGACCAAATTAGGTGCACAAAATGAGATGGCTTTAATTGCTATTCCGACTACAAGCGGTACAGGCTCTGAAGTAACTTCTTTTTCCGTAATTTCCGACCCGGTAGAGCAGATTAAATATCCGCTGGTTTCCGAAAGCCTGCTTCCAACAGAAGCAATTTTAGATGCAGAACTTACCAGAAGTGTTCCTCCAGCAATTACGGCTGATACAGGAATGGATGTATTTACCCATGCACTGGAAGCTTATGTTAGCACCGAGAATCAGGAATTTGCAGCAGCCTTATCTGAAAAAGCTATTGAGATCTGCGGCAGTTTCTTATTACGTGCTTATCTGGATGGAAGCGACACACATGCGAGAAAGAAAATGCATATTGCTTCTTGCCTTGCAGGGCTTGCATTTAATTCCGCTTCACTTGGAATTAATCACAGCATGGCTCATCAGCTGGGGGCCAGATTCCATATTCCTCATGGACGTGCCAATGCTATGCTGCTGCCATTCATCATTCAGTACAACAGTTACATAAGCAAACACAGCAGAAGCCAGAAGGAATACCCGAAGCAGGTTAAAAAATATGTGACTATTGCAAGAATCCTTGGACTTCAGAACTTTAATACAATCACTACTATCAGAGCATTGGTTGCATGGGTTCAGTTTATGTTAAGAGAGATGGATATTCCGCTTTGTATTGCACAGACCGGAAAATGTACAAAGGAAGAATATTTTGCAGCAATTCCGGCTATGGCTGATGCAGCTTTGGCAGATGCCTGTACACCAACTAATCCAAGAGTTCCAACCAAAGATGATATTATGGATATCTACGAACGTCTCTGGGATGTAAATTAATAAATAGATCAATTAATAGATACAAAATAGGGCCGGACAAGAGCATTTTCAGACATGCGATTGTGTCTGGCTCTGTTTTTTGGAGAGAATATGAAAAAAGAAGCGGGTCATTATCTGACAAATCCCTGGCTTGTAGGACTTCTAGCCGTAATCAGTACAGCATTATGGGGAAGTGCGTATCCCTGTGTGAAATCGGGATATGAAATCTTCCGGATAGCAGATGGGGATATTGGATCAAAAATATTATTTGCAGGATATCGTTTTTTCCTTGCAGGAGTTATGACGTTTATTTTTGTTTGGATTTTGAAGAAAAAATTTCCGGTTCCTGGTAGAAAGATGGTTCCGGGAATATTAGGATTGGGTGTGGTTCAGACCACGATTCAGTATATATTTTTCTATATCGGTGTTGCTAATACCACTGGTGTAAAGGGATCGATTATCAGCGCATCCAATTCCTTTTTTACTATTTTGCTGGCTCATTTTTTAATGAAAAGTGAAAAATTAAATATACAGAAATGCGTGGGATGCCTTCTTGGATTTGGAGGGGTAATGCTCACAAATTTTTCCCTGAGCGGATGGGATGCATCCTTTTCATTCCAGGGAGAAGGGTTTTTGCTGATTTCGGCGCTGGCATATTCTGTGGCTTCCCTGTGGTCCAAGAGGCTTGCACAAAATGAAGACCCCATTTTGATTACCGCCCTGCAGTTGTTGTTTGGCGGCGCCCTGCTTATGGGGATAGGCATTATAAGCGGTGGGAAAATTGTAAGCGGCTTCTCTGCAACAGGGATTATATTGCTTTTATATATGGCGTTTATTTCGTCCGCTGCATTTTCCATATGGACGATTCTGCTGAAGTATAACCCGGTGGGAAAGGTAGCAATTTATGGATTTATGATTCCGGTATTTGGAGTGTTCCTATCAGCAGTATTCTTACAGGAAAATGCATTTACCCTTCGAAACCTTGGGGCATTGATTCTTGTCAGTGCCGGGATCATTGCAGTGAACAGACGTAAACTTTAGCATGTAAATATTAATAAATTTAATAGTAACCGTAAATGTGCACAGAATATAGGGAGGTAACTTATGCGTTTTTCCAAAATGCAGAAAAACAGGAGAAATGCAGTTGCCAGACCGGTATATCTGTGCTATGATAAATACAGTATTGGAAACGGTACCGATAACGTTACCGGAACCTGAACAGGAACAGGTTTACAGATGAAACAGAGAAGATTAAAGGAGGCACCATATAAATGAGATCCAGTGGAATGTTATTACCCATAGCCAGCCTCCCATCCAAGTATGGGATTGGCACATTTTCAAAAAGCGCATATGATTTTGTAGATATTTTAAAGGCGGCAGGTCAGAGATTCTGGCAGATTCTTCCTCTTGGTCCTACGGGATATGGGGATTCCCCTTACCAGTCATTTTCCACCTATGCAGGGAATCCATATTTTATTGATCTGGACCGGCTGGTAGAAGAAGGTCTGTTAAGTGAAAAAGAATGTAAGTCATTTGACTTTGGTACAAATAAAAGACATATAGATTATGGAAAGATTTATGAATCCAGATTTTTAATTTTACAGAAGGCTTATAAACGATGTAAATTAGAGGGCGATCCCGATTATGAAAAATTCCTGGAGGAAAATAAGGAATGGCTGGATGATTACTGTCTCTATATGGCGGTAAAAAATCATTTTAACGGTGTCAGCTGGGATCATTGGGATGAGGATATCCGGCTTCGTGAACCGGAAGCAATGGAAAAATACCGTACTCAATATGCAGATGAAATGAATTTCTTCCGTTTTCAGCAGTTTAAGTTTCAGGAACAGTGGTATGCATTAAAGGAATATGCCAATCAAAATGGAGTGGAGATTATCGGTGATATCCCCATTTATGTGGCATTTGACAGTGCAGATACCTGGGCACGTCCGGATTTGTTCCAGTTTGATGAAGAAAATATGCCGATTGATGTAGCTGGCTGCCCACCGGATGGATTTTCAGCAACAGGTCAATTGTGGGGAAACCCTCTCTATAAATGGGAATACCACAAAGAAACAGGGTATGTATGGTGGGCAAAACGTATGGAACGGTGTTTCCGCCTTTATGACATTGTAAGGGTAGACCATTTCCGGGGATTTGATGAATACTATGCGATTCCTTATGGTAATAAGACAGCTGAAAACGGATGCTGGAAAAAGGGACCGGGTCTGGATCTGTTTGTACAATTAAGGAAGCAGTTAGGGGAAATGCGGGTGATTGCGGAAGATCTGGGTTATTTGACGCCAAGTGTTATGAAAATGGTGGAAGAGAGCGGATTTCCGGGGATGAAAGTGTTGGAGTTTGCATTTGATTCCAGAGAGCCCAGCAATTACCTGCCCCACAATTATGACAAGAATTGCGTGGTTTATACCGGAACCCACGATAATCAGACGCTCAGGACCTGGTATTATGAAATGGCTGAGGAAGACCGGAAACTGGCAAAAGATTATATGAACCTATATGGCAGAAATGATGAAGAGATTCAGTGGGAATTTATCCGTCTGGCACTATCCAGTGTGGCAATGCTTGCGGTAATACCGGTTCAGGATTACCTCTATCTGGATTCAGATGCCAGAATTAATACACCGTCAACGTTAGGTGATAACTGGACCTGGCGATTAGCAGAAGAAGATTTTGATAAACAGTTGATCAGCAGAATCAGAAAACTTTGTGTTTTATTCGGCAGAACTGAGTAAGATCACGGGGTAGATAAAAAGCAGTATTTTATGGATGATACCATTCTCATTTTCGCAGAGGGGGATAAACCATAAGATGCTGCTTTTTATGTGCAAAAGTTAGTTACCGTATGTCTGCCTTTTATGGTACTTCCAACTTTTTAAACAGTACCCGGAAAAAACATAAATAAACAGGATAAAATAGAAAGTTTCTGCCATATTTCTTCAAATAGTTCTTTGCTATAATTTATCCATAGAGAAAAGCAGGCGGATACCGCGGACTGTCTGTGACAAGGAGCGGATAGCAGTATCCGGCTGATGTTCAGGCACTTTGAAGGAAAACGGAGAGAACTATATGGAATATCTGCAGAAAATCCGCATGGAAGAAGCAAAACACCTCCTTAAAACAACGAATCAGAAGGTGTATGAAATTGCGGAACAGGTTGGGTATAGTGATTATAAGTATTTTACGGTTCAGTTCAAAAAGTATGCGCAAATGTCCCCAAAGGAGTACCGAAGCAGAGGATAGTATTGCATTATGTCTAATTTTCCTTGAATTTTTATTCATCAGTTGATATACTTTTACTATCAGATATCGGGAAGAGGAAGATCAATGGAAACTATTACAATAAAAGATATAGCAAAATTATGTGGTGTTGGTGTGAGTACAGTATCCAGGGCGATGAACAATCATCCGGATATTAACGAAGAGACAAAGCAGAAAATCATGGGAATTATTAAGGATTATAATTATGTGCCAAACAACAGTGCCAGGAATCTAAAGCGGGCAGATGCCAAAGCAATCGCAGTATTAATTAAGGGAATTACGAATCCGTTTTTCAGCAAAATGATCAAAATCTTCGAACAGGAAATACAGGAGAAGAAATATACGTTTGTGCTTCAGCATGTGGATGATCACCAGGATGAAGTGGACGTTGCAATCCGTCTGGAAAAGGAAAAAAGACTGAACGGAATAGTCTTCCTGGGAGGCCACTTTTCCCATTCCAGAGAGAAGCTGGAGCAGATTCCGGTGCCTTTTGTACTTAGCACAATAGGGTTGCGAGACCAATCCGGAAGTGAGAAGTATTCCAGTGTATACGTAGATGATGTTAAGGAAAGTGAAAAGATGGTTAGTTACCTGATTGAGCAGGGACATCGCAAAATAGCCATCATAGCTTCCGGGGAGGACGATGAGAGTATCGGCAGACTCAGGCTGGAAGGCTATAAAAGAGCATTAGAGGAACATGGCATCGCATACGACGAATCTTATGTTGCCCGCATGAAGGATGACGTGGACAGCTATTCTATGGAAAACGGTTATGCGGTTACGAAGGAACTTCTGGAATCTGGTAAGGATTTTACTGCAATTTTTGGAATATCAGACAGTATTGCAATTGGATGCTGCAAGGCTATTTTTGATGCCGGAAAAAGCGTACCGGAGCATTATTCCGTAGCCGGATTTGACGGCCTTGAGATGGCTGCCTATTATCAACCGTCCATTACCACCATTAGACAGCCGGTAGAGGAGATGGCGGAAGCTACGATTAAAATGTTGTTTGATGTGATTTTAAATGGAGCGAGAGAACGACAACGGGTATTTGAGGGGGAACTGATTGAAGGAAAATCGGTTCAGAGGATATAAGATATATAAATAAACAAAAAGGTTAAATCCTTGGGTTAGCCGGACTGGCGGGTTCAGAGAATATAAGATATATCAATAAACTATAAAAGCATATAAAAATATAGAGATATAAATGTAAATATGGATATAGAAAGAGAGTGGATATCATGGCTTATTCACTCTCTTTTCAAATCTTTGCCCATTCATGTATGTTTCATTTAAAGAGTACGAAAATGTATGAGTTCCAGCAAATCTTTTAGAATTTCACTATCTGAAATATCCAGAAACAGCCATTTTCCGCCATTAAAAAACTTTGTGTTTTCATATGCTTTCTGTATATTAGGGCAGCAGGTTTGAATAAAAAATTCTAATTCAACCTGTTGGCGTTCACTGGCAATAACCAGTATTTTAAACCAGCCTTCCTGGGGGTAGATTGTACATAAAGTCTTCCCTTTTTTCTTATATTTTATATTCCAGCCCCTTAAGGAGCAGCAGCTGTATTCTATTTTGGGGATTGCGGCATATTTCTGAGTTAAACAGGCATGAAGCTTGTTCCATAGGGGATTCTGAATATATGCGCCGATTTGGTTAAATGTTGGCACGGTGGTTTTCGGATATAGTGTATCCCAGGCCATATGTGATACCTCCTTTTTTTAATACGTTAAAAACCGATTATACCATAGAAGGAATGGTGCAGCTATTCATCCAGTGCTTTTTTATTTTAGAAAGTTTACAGAATCATTTTAGAAATTCTCTCCCCGAAAGTCCTTGTAAAAATTGATCAAATCATATACAATATACAAAGATTATAATTGTTAACAATGAAACTAAAACAGGTGACAATATGGGAATTATAAAAGCAAGTAAGCTTGTATATGAATATTTAAAATATGGTGAAGACGGCAATGTGGAATCTACCCAAAGAGCAGTTGACCATGTGGATCTGGATGTGAAAAAAGGGGATTTTATTGCAATACTGGGACATAATGGTTCCGGAAAATCTACCCTGGCGAAGCATTTGAATGCAATCCTGATACCCACAGAAGGGACACTGTATGTAGATGGAATGGATACCCGGGATGATAATAAGGTATGGGAGATCCGTCAGACGGCGGGGATGGTATTCCAGAACCCTGATAATCAGATTATCGGAACGGTAGTGGAAGAAGATGTAGGATTTGGTCCGGAAAATATGGGTGTGGAATCCAAAGAAATCTGGGAACGGGTTGAGGAAAGTTTGAAAGCGGTAGGAATGTGGGAATATCGGGAAGCATCTCCGAACAAGCTCTCGGGCGGACAAAAACAGCGTGTCGCAATTGCAGGTGTGGTAGCGATGCATCCAAAGTGTATTGTCCTGGATGAACCTACTGCCATGTTAGATCCAACCGGAAGAAAAGAAGTAATCCGTACCGTACGGGCATTAAATCAGGTTGAAGAGGTGACGGTAATCCTCATTACCCACTATATGGAAGAGGTTATTTATGCTGATAAGGTAATCGTGATGGATGAGGGCAGAGTTGTAATGCAGGGAACTCCCAGAGAGATCTTTTCCCAGGTGGAAACTCTTAAGAAATATCGCCTGGATGTGCCCCAGGTGACTCTTTTGGCGCATGAATTAAGAAAAGCAGGTGCAGATCTGCCGGAAGGCATTTTAAGTGTAGATGAGTTGGTGAATGAACTATGTCAATGAAAATAGAAAATTTAAGCTATGTGTACAGTGAAGGAACAGCATTTGAAAAGAAAGCTCTGGATAACATTAATCTGGAAATTTCAGATGAGCAGTTTATCGGGATTATCGGTCATACCGGTTCCGGGAAATCTACGCTGATCCAGCATTTAAATGGCCTTATGAAGGGAACATCCGGTAAAATCTATTATGACGGGGAGGATATCTATCAGGATGGATACGATATGCGCAGTCTTAGAAATCAGGTAGGACTCGTATTCCAGTACCCGGAACATCAGCTGTTTGAAATTGATGTGTTTACCGATGTCTGCTTCGGTCCCAAAAATCAGGGACTTTCAAAGGAGGAGACAGAAGCCAGGGCGTTAGAGGCTCTTTCGCAGGTGGGACTTAAGGAAAAATATTATAAGAAATCTCCATTTGAATTATCCGGCGGGCAAAAAAGAAGAGTAGCGATTGCCGGTATACTGGCAATGCAGCCGAAAATGCTGATTTTAGACGAGCCTACTGCAGGCCTGGATCCAAAAGGCAGGGATGATATTCTGGATCAGATTGCAAAACTTCACAGGGAGCGGAAAATAACCGTTGTTCTGGTATCCCATAGTATGGAAGATGTTGCCCGGTATGTGGAGCGGATTATTGTTATGAACAAAGGAAAAATCATGTTTGATGACAAGCCAAAGCATGTATTCCAACATTATAAAGAGTTGGAAGGGATTGGCCTGGCAGCGCCGCAGGTCACTTATGCCGTAAAGGCGCTGGAGAGCAGGGGCTGGAAGATAGATACCAGTGCAACCACGGTAGAAGAGGCAAGGGATGCCATACTGAAAGCCATGAAAGGCAGATAATGCTATAGTTTATAGCAGAAAATTGAGAAATGGAAAGGAAGCCAGTATTGCAGGCAATCCTGTAATATGCAATGGTTAAAATATGATAAGAGATATTACATTAGGACAATATTATCCGGTGAAATCTCCCATTCACCGTCTTGATCCCAGGACTAAACTAGTGGGTACGATTGTATTTATCGTGTCATTATTTATAGTACGGTCGTTTATTGCTTATGCATTTGCTGCTATTTGTCTGGGAGCCGTGATAAAAATGTCGAAAGTACCTTTTAAATTCATGATAAAAGGTCTGAAGACAATTATGATACTGCTAATGATCACGGTTATTTTTAATTTGTTTTTAACAGGAGGCACACCGGTTCTGACGATATGGAAGTTTACAATTACCCGGGAAGGAATTGAAACTGCAGTATTTATGGCGCTTCGTCTTGCCTTTTTGATCATTGGATCTTCCGTCATGACGTTGACCACGACGCCGAATCAGCTGACAGACGGTATGGAAAAAGGGCTCCGTCCCCTGAATAAATTGCGGGTACCGGTACATGAAGTGGCAATGATGATGTCTATTGCACTTCGTTTTATTCCTATCTTGTTAGAGGAAACGGATAAAATTATGAAAGCCCAGATGGCCAGGGGAGCAGATTTTGAAAATGGGAATCTGATTCAAAAAGCAAAGAATCTTGTTCCATTGTTGGTGCCTTTGTTTATCTCCGCGTTCAGAAGGGCGAATGATCTTGCCATGGCGATGGAAGCCCGGGGCTATCATGGCGGAGAAGGAAGAACTAAAATGAAACCTTTAGTTTATAAAAAGCAGGATTATGCAGCGTATATCTGTCTGCTGGTGTATCTGGCAGAAATGATATTGATTAAATTATATGTGAAAATATAAGCGGGGAATTTATTAGTAAAACGGAATATAAATACCACAATGTGTGTGACGCAGCTGTCAGAAAGCAGTTATTAACACAAAAAATTAAAGTAGGTGCAAGTAACATGAAACGAGTAAAATTGGTAGTTGCATATGACGGTACAAATTATTGCGGCTGGCAGGTACAGCCCAATGGAAATACAATTGAGGATGAGTTAAATCGTCATCTATCTGAACTTTTGCAGGAAGAGATCAAGGTAATCGGGGCAAGCAGGACAGATGCGGGAGTACATGCCCTGGGTAATGTGGCGGTATTTGATACAAGTGCAAGAATGCCGGCAGATAAGATTTCTTATGCGATGAATACCAGGCTTCCAGCTGATATCCGCATTCAGGATTCCTGCGAAGTGGAGGAAGATTTTCATCCGCGGTTCTGCAATACAGTGAAAACGTATGAATATAAAATTCTGAATAAACGGTTTCAGGATCCTGTACGCCGTTTATATTCTCTGTTCTATTATATTCCACTGGATGTGGAAAGAATGCGTAAAGCGGCTGCTTACATGGTGGGGGAGCATGATTTCGCAGGTCTTTGTACCCATAAACCGGAGATTACAAATACGGTAAGAACCATCTATTCACTTGATATAGAGAAGAAGGATGATCTGATTACAATCCGGGTCAGAGGAAATGGATTTCTCTATAATATGATCAGGATTATTGCAGGTACCTTAATCCGGGTAGGAAATGGCAGCTTTGAGCCGGAATATATACTGGAGATCCTACAGTGCCGTGACCGGAAGAAAGCTGGTGAAACAGCAAGACCGGAAGGACTGACTCTGGTAAAAATAGAATATACTGATAAAGAGTGATGTTATAAATAAAATTAAAACATCACTCTTTTTCTATTGACAAACAAAATATCTTATGTTAAAGTGTGAATATACATCTAATTGATTTAACAAATTCTGGCGTATCGCCAAAGATTTTCCCAAATTAAGTTTTGAATGATTATAATGCTAGAACAGTCTCTGATTTTATATAGGGATTCTCTATAGAAGAATATAGAAAGGAGGAATATGCCAATGAAAGCATTTCTGGAGGAATATGGTATTATCATCATTGTTGCAATTATTGCACTGATTATGGTTTTACTCGCAACGCCATTGGGACGTTACATCGGTGAAGCAGTCGCTGCCACCGTCACAAATTTCATTACCAAATCCGGTATCACCAGTCCACCTCAAATAAAAATGCCCTGGTAGTGCAGTTAATTACCCGGCAGCAGAATGCGGGATAATTGACTCCTGAGGCAGTCACCGAGATGTGCGAGCACAACCGGCTCGTTTTCAGCGGAAATAACAATGCAGGGACTGTATTAGGTTCCTGCATGATAAGAAGAGAAAGGAGTGTGCAGTATTAATAATACAGATGATTTTTGGACCTTTAAAGAAGAAAATTACGGTCCTTTCTTAAAGTATGTGAAAGATGACCTTGTAACCGACATTAACTTTAATGGCAGGGATACCTGGATAGACCACCTGGAAAAGGGAAGATTCCTTGCAAAAGATATAGAAGTAACACCAGATTTTATTAATCAGTTCAGTATGCGCCTGTCCAATGCGGTCAGCGCTAATTTCAACAAGAATGAAAATCTGCTGGAGGCAGAGACGAAAACGTTGCGGATCTCTATTATACATGAAAGTGTGGCAAGCACCGGACGTTCTGTATCCATCCGGAAAACAGACCCCTACAGGCGTCTGACAGAACCGTTGATGCAAAAGACCGGATATTGCTCCGGAGAGATGATGGCATTTTTAGAAAATGCCGTAAAAGCTCATATGAATATTATCATGTGCGGACTGCCTGGCTCAGGGAAAACGGAATTGCTGAAATATCTTACCAGATTTGTAGCTGACAATGAAAGAGTAATTACCATTGAGGATAATCTGGAAATCCATTATGCTGATATTAATCCCGGCAAAGATGCGGTGGAATTAAAAGTAAATGAAAAATTATTTGACTATACAAAGGCTATAAAAGCATGCCTTCGTCAAAATCCAAAATGGATTATGCTGTCAGAGGCCAGATCCACGGAAGTTAAATATCTGCTGGAGGCGATGAGTACGGGTACCCATTGCCTGACTACTCTGCATACGGATGATGTGCGCAAAGTGCCGGATAGAATTCAAAATATGATGAAAGATTCCTTTTCGGCAGACCGAATGGAAAACGATATATATTCTTTTGTGAATGTTGGAGTTTTATTAAAGAAGCGAATTAATAGTATAGGAGTAATACAGAGGTATATTGAACAAATCGGAATTTATAACAGGAATGAGAGAAAAGGGGTGAATGAAATTATGATGCTTGCTGAAAACGGCAGGATGACGAATGTGGAACTGCCTCAGAATATTGAGAAAAAGTTTGCACAGGATAACATCAAAGATCCCTTCCGGGTATATGGGAGGTATGAACATTGGAGTTGAAGATGAAGCGAAAACCGGGTATATTTAACTGGCTTAGTCCCAGAAATCTGGTATATGAAGTAAACAGGTATGGATATCATTTTTCCCTGTTGGGTTTTTGGAAATTTTATCTGCTGGCGCTTGTCAGCATCTTTATCATAAGTATGTTCTATCAATTACAACTGCCTTACATTCTGGCAGTATCCCTATTTTCCCTGTTTCTTTCCCCCTTTATTATTTTGAATACGTATCAGAATATGTATCAGCAGAAGCGATTTCAGGATGTGGCAAATTATCTGGAGCAGCTGCTGTATTCCTTTCGCAAAGGGCCTAAGATCCTGACATCTCTTCAGGATACGCTGGCAGTATTTCCGGATGGACAGATGCATGACCACATTCTGAAAATCATGGATGCAATTCAGAATAAGCCCATAGCAGACAGCGGAGATTTATACCGGGATGCATTTTTGGAAATGGAGGAATCCTATGGATGCCGCAGGCTGCGTCAGGCACATGAATTTTTAATAAAGGTTGAAAGCTTTGGCGGTGAATTCAGCGGTGCTATCGATATCTTGTTGGAAGACCGCAGGATGTGGATTGAAAGAGTCTATGAACTGGAGAAGAATCGGAGCAATTTAAAAGTCAAGATAACTATTTCACTGGCACTTTCGTTTCTTATCTGCGGTTTGACTATGTTTATGCTGCCAAAAGATTTTCAAACCCTACATAATGGCTTGTCCCAGGCAGCAACTATGTTATTGATTTTGAGTAATATTGTTATCTGGTATATTGGTCAGAAGAAGTTAAGCGTGGATTGGCTGAATGACCTGGAAGAAAATCAGGAGGAAATTAAAAGATGTTATGACCGGGTGATGAACGCAAATGACAAAAAGGAAAGAAAAAAATCTTTTATAATGGCTGGAATCTGTATGATGATCAGTGCTTTAGGTATTCTGCTTCAAAATATTCCGGTTACGATTATTGGAACGGCAACCGTTGTTTTTGCTCTGATGCAGCCTGGAATGGGACTTAAGCTGGCTAAGAAAAGAATGGTGAGAGAAGTCGATAAGGCATTTCCCATATGGATTATGGAGATGTCGCTGCTATTGCAGACAGACAATCCACAGGTGGCTTTAACCAAGTCTGTAGACCAGGCACCATATGTACTGCGAAATGATTTACAGAAACTGGTTGATGAAATGGAAAAGAATCCTGCAGCTATTGAACCATATCTGGGCTTTATGTCAGGGTTTGATTTACCGGATGTGCAGTCGGTTCTTCGAATGTTGTACTCCATGTCTGAATCCGGTACAGAAGATTTTAAAAAGCAGATTATATTTTTGGTAGAGCGTAATAACCGTCTTTTAGATAAGTCTGAAAGATTGATAAACGAAGATAAGACAGCGGGGACAGGAATGCTGGTGTTAATCCCAATGGTAACCGGATCCCTGAAAATGATGACGGACCTGGGAGTCTTCCTCATGTCATTACTCAATTTAACCCAGGGAATGTAGAGGAGGCATAAAATGAAAGCAGTATTAGAGGAATATGCTTATGTAATGATAGGAATCATTCTTGCAGGGCTGGTATTGTTGTTTTTACTCAGTGGACTGAAAGAGGGAGGATTTCTAGAGATACTGGCGAGAAGATTTTCCAGTATGGTATTTGGCATAGCAATATAAACCATTCAAATCCCGCCAAAAGCAGCGGGGCATCAAATTGAAACACACTCTCGGGGAGGCAGTGGAATGAAGGTATTTATACAGGAGTATGGGAAAGTTATTATCATAGCAATTATTGGAGTTATCTGTATGATGATTCTAATGTTTCAGGGAGCATTTATGGATATGGTGGATCAGCTTAAGCCGGCAAATCCAGACGTTCGAAATGAATTTACAAAGCATATGCTGGTTAGTCTCTCCAAAAGAGAAAAACCGAAGTTTATATTTTGTTCCCCTCAGTTAAGGCTGGGAGATAAGATTTTGATTCGTGATTTGGTGGTGCGTGCAGTGGATGCTGATGGAAATGATTTAAAGGAGAATATCCGGTATTATCTGCAGGATGGGACTCCGGTATCATCTGACTATGAAATCAGGGCAGTTCAGTTTGGCACGATGTCTTTTTTGTTTCGAGTAGAGGATTCCCAGGGGCTTACTGCAAAAAAGAAGTTTGCCATCGCAGTCGTAAATAATTCAGAGAGCCTGGAAGCAGCGAAGCAATTGGAAGAATGGGATATTGGTAAAGTACCGGGAACAGTAACGGCAGGTATATTCGAATATGCTTATGAGATAAATGGAAATCCCGGGAAACGCTATGTACTAACTATTAGTGGGGAAGGAACGGCAAAGGAGTATGGAAGTGCTGACCAGATACCATGGCTCAAGAATTACAGGGATCTGATAACGGAGTGCGAGATTGCACAGACCGTCCGGACAGAAGATGTCAGTTACTGGTTCAGTGAATGTAACAGGCTGGAAGTGATTCCACGATTCCATGGTGTACGTAAAATGCAGGGAACTTTTCAAAATTGTACGACAATCAAGTATGGATTTATCGAAAATACAGTGGAAAATATCAGCCAGGCGTTTAAAGGATGTAAGGAAATGACTTCTATGGGGCCTGTCTTTTCATCCGTAAGTATCATGGATGAAGCTTTTGCGGGGTGTGAAAAACTTCGGGGAGAATTGTTAATTGAAGCAGACCCATTAAGTTATCAGGACTGTTTGGATTTGACGGCAAGCCAGACAGGCGGAGTTTCCCTGAAATTATATGCAGCCAGTGAAATCAATAGCTCAACTATAAAAGAGATGGTTATACAGGAAAATATAAAGATGAATGGATCTCAGGTGAGGTATATGGGAATAAAAGGATAGAGCCTGGTAATAAGAGAACTTTTAGGATGGAGGTATTTATGAAGGATATCTTAGAAGAATATGGACAGACAGCGGCAATTGTTATAATCGGTTTATCAATGATAAAGATACTGTGGGCAGTGATGCAGGCTTTGTCGTACTAAATTTAAGATAAGGGAGAGTATATGAAAGGAATAGTTGAATTTTTCATGATTATCATTACATTTGCATTGCTTGCGATTTCAGGAACTGCTTATATCACAGCTTCTATAAATACGGCGAATGCAAGAGATTATCATGCATCCGTTATTAATGAACTGGAAGCCAGTAATTTTAATCAGGATATAATAGATAGTTTATATACCGATGCGGCTAGTAAGGGATATGTTCTTGAACCAATAATGCCTTATGAAATAGAGGACCATAAAAAAACAGCCGAAGTGGTTCTTAACTATAACTATGATATAGGTATTTTAAATATAACCAATGAGCAACATACAATACGCGGCTATGCAAGATAAGGGAGGAGTATATGAAAGCGGGAATCATAACGTTTATCAGTATTTTGATTTTACTTTTGACGGGTAGTATTATTTACACCGTAGCAGGAAGAAGCATCAGAAAATCAGAACTGGAAAAGAGTCTTTCAAATGCAATAGAACAGACAATGGAAGTTAAATATCTGGATCATACATATACGATAGGAGACCAGGAAGAGATGATAGCCGATCTTACCGGGAATTTATTTGCTCAGATATCCAGCGATGCAGATATTGATATACATATTATAAATGTAGACATTGAAAATGGCTGCATGGATGTGGAGGCAGTAGAACGCTTTCAAACATTTACAGGGAAGGTGGGGGAGATCTCGGTCAGAAAAACAGTGATTTATGAACAGTTTCAGGATCCTAATGACCGGTTCTACCAGATCACATTTTTAAATAAAGATGGAACACTGTTTCGCCAGATTCAGGTCTATCATGAAGGACGCCTGATGGCACCCCAACCTGGGCCAGCAGATTTAATCCGGTGGGAATTGACAGATGATACGGCATGGAATGGTGATTTCAATAAAGTTATAGTAACCAGGGACATGACATTTCGTGCGGTATGCAGTTAAGGGGGGATATTATGAAAAGTAAACCAGTGAAAATTATGATGGCATTAGTATTAGCGATTGCCCTGTGTCTGCCGGATATCGCTTATGCGATGGGCAGTGGGGGAGAGGTTAACTCTGCTGCAGCAGTGACGGGACAGGGGAATGCAAAAACGGGAAAGGATACGCACTCGGGTGCTGGAATTGCTGCCGGGACAAAAACGGATAAGGATACGGATTTGGGATCTGAAAATGGGTCAGCAACGAATGCGGAAGAAGATATGCACGCCGGGACTGTAGTTGGGGCAGAAACGAATGTTGAAGAAGATACTATTATGGGTTCAGAGGCTGGGGCAGAAAAGAATACAGAAGAAGATACACAGTTAAGCTCAGGATCTGTAACAGAAAGGAATAAGGATGGCAGTAATTCTGTAGATTCGGAGCTTAACAGTGAAGTAAGTTCAGAACCTAATTCTGCAGAAGATTCACAAAGCATTACACAGACTAATTCCAATGATACAAAAGCAGAAAATAAAACGATTCATTTTTCCGAACGTATATGTGGTGAGTTCCAGGACGGAATACTTACAGTAACCGGAGAAGGAAAAATACCAGATTTGCAAATGAACGGAGAAAATCCAATAGATGCGATAAAAGCAGAAATTGAATCTATTATTTTAGAAGATGGGATCACCGAAATTGGTGATTATGCATTTCGAAATTGCCTGAATGCAGAGATTCTGCGTTTCCCGGATTCTGTAAAAAGCATAGGAAAATATGCTTTTGCCGAGAATTATTGTCTTTCGAAAGTACAATTGCCCAGTAATCTAGAGATTATAAAAGAAGGTGCATTTAGCAGAGATTCTAATCTTCAAGTAGAGAAATTTCCCGTTTCGCTGAAGAAGATAGAAACATATGCATTTTTCAATTGTTTCAAGATCGGGCAAAATGTTACGAAGCAGGAAGGAATTACGATAAGTGAAGATGCTTTTTTTCAGTATCCCCGTTATGTAGAGCTGGATATTATCTCCTATGACAAAACAAATTCCAGGGGTGAACGTAATTATATTGGAAGTCTGTATTTTCATAATTCGGAGATTACGAATGAATTGCAAGATACTGACATACAGCATATATTAAAACAACGTAGTGACCAATCAGAGGAAAAATACAAGGATCTGAGTAGTTACTATAATCAAATAATCAAGAAGCAATACCCCGGGGCAAATATCAAATACAGCGTTTCAATAATTGATAAGCAAAAGGATTTAAAAAATGCTGTTTTACCGCGGGCATCATCAGTAAGAAACGCATCCACTCAGGCAGAACTGGAAGCTGCGATCAAGCAATCCGGGAGTGGGGATATTATAAATATTACTAAAAATTTGACTCTTAAAAACGTTGTAATAACAAATAAGAATATTACGATCCGCGCATCCGGGGGCAACCGTACCATCACACCGGCAAATGGTAATAATGTTACGGCATTTATCATTAATGGCAACAGTAAGGTTACTTTCGCTGCAACAGGAACCCATACAGCTTCTAATGGATCCGTGGCTGATAATAAACTCTATATAGGTTCGGGAACTTCTAAGGGAACCGGAAATTGTATCAATTCCAGCAATGTTATTGTACAGGGAACATCCAGAGTTACCATTAACAGCAATGTTCTTGTTCGCAACAGCCGATATCATACCGTGTATGGGGACCCAAATACAACTATTGTTTTAGATGGCGGGAGCATCATGAACACCAAAGAGATAACAGCAGTGAATGGTGGGGGTAATACCTTTGGTATTGGATCCTACGGAACAATCCGTATAAAAAGTGGGAAAATCTACTGCGAGAGTCCTAATCGGAAAATGCAATACGGGCAGGGCGTACACTCTAACGGTGGTACGATAGAAGTCACCGGAGGCAGCATATACAACTGTAACGTAGGTGTCGGCGTCAACCATGGAAATGGTGCAAACGGTGGCAATAAAGAGGATGCATATGCCACCTTCAGCGGGGGGTATATCTATAATAATGATGTTGGAATACAAATAAATAATTCTATGGCGGATATTAGTTCGGCTTACGTTGGATTAACTTCTTATACTAATGCGGACACATTTAAAGTTTCTTCCAATACGACCTATGGAATTGCTATATCTAACAAATCAGAAGTATGGATTGAATCAGCTGGAAGGATTTATCATACAGGAAAGGAAGCAGTCCATAATGAAGGAACGCTGGACATTACAAGCTATACAAATGGAAATAGAACGAAAATATGGGGGAATGCAGAGTATGGTATCCGCAATACATCTATCGGTTATGTATATCTCTATGGAGCCAATATTGACGGCGCCAGGACGGGTGTGTTAAATGAGAATGCTAAAAAAGAAAGCTGCCGTATAGAAAATTCACCATATTCAACGCAAAGTACCGTGATCCAAAACTGTTCGTTGAGAGGTATCCTCAATAATGGTAATTTATCTATTACCACAGTAGATCATGGACTTGGTAATAGGGTGGAAATTATTAATAACGGGGGTGCAGATAAAGGCGGTGGGATATATAATAACACAGGCAGAACCTGTCTCTTGGATGCTCAGAGCAGGGATGCAGATTCTATCCGCATTAATTCAAATAAAGGAAACTTTGGCGGTGGAATTTATAATGATGGTGCGGTTACGCTGAATGGATCGGTGTCTGTTTCTTCAAATACAGCCTCAGCCAGCGGTGGTGCAGTATATAACAATAACAAGCTAATCATGAACAGCGGAAGAATCTTAAATAATATAGCATCTACTTATGGCGGCGGTATAATGAACAAAAATACCTTATCTGTTTCCGGAGGTGAGATTGGAGGTAACCGCGCAGCAGCCAACAGTGGCGGAGGAATATGTAATGATGGAGGTACCCAGGGTGTTACCACTTCACTAATTATATCAAATGGAAAAATCTATGGGAATACTTCCAGCAAAGGATCCGGAATTGAACAGCATGGGAATTATAATCCCAAAATGACTATAAAAGGAGGATGGATATATGGCAATAACGGCGGATATGGCATACATAATGAGGCAGGTACCGTAGAACTAAAAGACGGAGCAGGTATGGGATTTTCAGCATGGACAAACAGTACTGCCTTTACATCCAGCAATAATGGAGAAGGGAATATATACAATAAGGGCAACTTAATTATTCAAGGCAGTCAAAATGCATGGATTTGCCTGGCAAGTACAACTAATTATAATATAAACAATTTTGGTACCTGTACCATTAATTCATCAGGTAATTATCCGGTCATAACAGGGAAGTCCACTCACGCTGTAGACAATTCAGGACAAATGGCGATAGACAAGGTCCTGATTTTAAATGCACAGTCCGGAATTTACAATAGCAGTAATATAAACATCAATGGTGGTGGGATATATGGATGCTCTGCTTATGGAGTTTATAATACAGTTACCGGCAACGTAAATATGGGGAATGCAGATATTCATGATAACAAAAACTACGGTACGGGTGCAGGCGTTTATAATCTTGGTACCTTTTCTATGACATCCGGATTTATCCGTAATAATACTTCATCTGGTGGCGGGGGTGTGCAAAACAACGGGATATTTAAGTTAACAGGGGGTGAGATTAAAGAGAATATATCCGCCAGATTAGGCGGAGGTGTGAGAAATGATGGGACATTTATTATGTCAGGTGGAGGTATTAACGGAAATACTGCAGCAAATGGTGGAGGAGGTATATTTAGCGGAAGAAATAATGATCTGACTATAACGGGAGGAACCATTAAAAATAATAAAGTCACGGCTGGAAATGGCGGAGGCATCTATACCGATACTCATGATTCCAAGACCTTAAGCCTCACAAATGCAACGATATCAGGAAATGTAGTTACAGGAGGTAATGGAGGAGGCATATACTATAATTCCAGCGTTATATTAGAAAGTAATCTTATTAGCGGCAATACAGCGGTTACAGGCGGTGGCATTGTATTTGTGGGATCTGCGAATACAATGAAATCAGGTTCTGTGGCTAATAATACTGCCTCATCCTGGGGTGGAGGTATCCAGGTGTTGTCAGGTAGTTCCCTTGTTTTAAACAATGCTTCTATCTATGGTAATACGGCACCTAATGATGGTGGGATAAACAATGATGGAACTATTAGTATGACGGGAGGAACGATTCATAGTAATAAATGCAAATCAGGTAATAACGGTGGAGGGATCAGGCTTGGAAATGCAGGTGCTTCCTTTACAGTGACTGGTGGAAGAATCTATGGAAATAATGGGTATGGCATTGTAAATGTATTAGGTACAGTGAATCTGGAAAGTACAACATCTGACAACAATACTGGAACATTAATTGGATTTGAGAAATTTGAAAAAGCGTGGAGTGGTCTGGTTCAGGCAAAGACAGAATCCAATCAAAATTCTATTGGTGCGATATATAATGCAGACCGGTTAAATGCGAAAGGTGTAGTTCACATATACAGTGGGACCACGTATGGTATCTATAATCGGGGTAAATTAAATATGTCTGACGGAGCAAAATGTACGTTGTTCGGCAATGCTGATTTTGGAATTTATAATGAAAGCGCCGGGACAATGACGATTGGTGAAGGAAATCAGATATGGCTTGCAAAAACAGGGCTAAAAAATGAAGGAACCGCAACATTAAACGGTGGAACACTTACAGAAAATACAAAAAGAGGTGTGGAAAACTCAGGAAACTTTAATTTGTACAAGGGAGAGATCACTAATAACGGGAAAGAAATTACACCCAAATTTTTTCCAAGTGGATTTATTGATTCGAATGAAATGGGTAATAGTATTTATCAAAATGGGAATCTAAATGTAAAGGGTAATCCATACATTTCTCAGGATATATTTCTGACACCGGATCATTTTATTACAATGGTGGATACTTGTGAAACGGCGTTTATAACATCTTTGGATAAAAACGACACTTTCCAGGGAAGAATATTGGCTAATTATAAGTTTAATGCGAAAAAGCAAACAGAGAAGTACTCCCTGGAGAGCCATACGAAAGAGTTTGCAGAAGCAAAGGAAATTGTGATTGATGATCAGACTGGTATAGATGCTGAGTACCCTTATCAGGTTTTATTGGATGGTAAAAAGGTGTTGATTAATTATTTGCCTAATGGGGGAAACGGGGAGATGATTGGTGATGTTGTTCCGTTAGAGGCTGATTATGTGTTGCGGGATAATGAGTTTGTGTATGATCGTCATTCATATGTTGGGTGGGATCCAGAAGCAAATAAACAATCGACGAATATTCGCTATCAGCCGGGACAGGTTGTTGTACCGTCCACTACGTTTCTTAATTATATTAAAATAGCGAGCAAAAACAATGCATTAAATAAAATATCTTTAAGAAATTCGTCTGTATCTGCCTTAGTTGAAGCATACGGAAAGCCTGTTTCAAGAGCATTAGATAACATCGATTATGATTATCTGATAGAGTTAAATGCCATATGGAATGAAGCACCAATTATAGATACTACGATATTAGAATTTTATGAAGGTGAAATTGTGAGAAAAGATCAACTGATGAATGAGATATATTTATCTGAAGATGGTGCTACTGACAAAGAAGATGGATTTAAAATGAAAGAAGTGGAATATTATCCACACCTTCTGGATGATCAGGTGAAAATCATAGGAATTGAATATAATCCAATAGAAAATGGTTATCAACCTATAGAAAATAAAATAATATTTGATGAGGATATGCCTGTTGATTATTATTTAGATACTTATGATAAAAAGGGAATGTTACAAAATGAAGTGGTTAACCATAAGTTGATATTTAAAGTCTTAGACAGTACAGGGAATGATGTGACAGTAGAAAGTGATGTTCGTATATTATATAATAACTATCCTACGTTAAAAGTTCCGGAGACTCTTTTTATGACAACAGAAGATCTTAGTATTAAGTCATTAACAGAAAATACTCTGAAAAGTTATGCAAAAGCAAATGATATTGAAGACGATGCTGCAAAAAATCAAGGTTTGTCAGATGCTAATGGAAATACTATCAATATTCAGGAAAAGGTGGAGATTTTAAATATTCAAGATGTATCAGGTAATATGATACAGTCAGAACATATCCATGATGTCGGATCATATTTTGTAACTTATTCAGTGAAGGATCGTTTTGGTAAAGAAACTCAGAAAACAATGAAACTTATGGTTGTAGAGCCTGCAGAATTGTCTGCAAATAATGTAGAATATGTAAGGTTTATATCTCTGGAGTATCTGGATACATTGGACAAACATTCAAAATGGAATAAAGAAGAACTTAAAGCTATTTTGAATAATAAAAATTATGTAAAAACAATTACCTATACGCATGATGATGTTGTAAAAATAAAAGATTTAATGAAAGAACTAAATACAAAAGAAGATTTTGAATATGCTATAGATGTAATAAAAGAGCAGTATATAGATGAATAAATAAAAAACATCCCACTGGAAATGCGGGATGTTTTTTTGTAAATGGATAATTAAACCTTATTTTATGAATACGGGTGTAGCTTTACTAAAAGGTCCATAGATTTTTTTGCCACTTATGTTTGTGTAAGATCGAATTTTAATATAGTATTTCTTTTTTGAAGATAATTTAGGTATCGTTTTAGAAATACCACTAAAATTGATAGCCTTGTAGTTTTTGAATGTTTTATTTGTTGAATAATGGATCTGATAACCATTCGAATAATAAGCTTCTTTAATTTTTATCGATAATGTTTTTCTTCTAGAACTATGTAGGCTGCGTATATTAGGTGCTTTTGGCAAAATGATAAATGACAACTTTTTTGTACCATAATAATTTCTTTTTCCTTTTATTGTAATTATTGCCTTGCCAGGTTTACAATTTCGCTTGTAAGAAATGTTATAATCTATATTTGGTTTAAGAATTTTATTATTTAATATAAGCTTGGTCAAAGGTTTTTGTGGTTTTCCGTTATATATTTTCTGCTTAATAGGATATGCAACAGCTTTAGCAATATTTTTTCGTAAAAGTTTTGGGATTTTAGCCCGATCTGATGTACCGCAAACACTGCAGGTTCTGACTTTACTACCTGATCGTTCGTAGGTAGCTTTTTGTTTAATATTCCAATCACCATATTTGTGAGAAATCCGCTCAATATCTGCCCATTGTATGATTTTACCGCATAAGGTACAGCTTAGTACTTTTCTTCCGCTTGCTAAGCATGTTGGCTGGGTTTTTATGGTCCACTTTCCGTTAAGATGAGAGGATACTGGCATTATCTGCTGTTCACTTGTATGACAAAAAAGGCAGGTGTGGATTTTTATACCCTGTGAGGTACAGGTTGGTGCGGTTAATATGATCCAGTTAGCAAACGAGTGTTGTGTTTTTTTAACTGTACGTGTTTCTACATGGGAGCATTTTAAGCAGGTATGAGATTGGGAACCTTCTTTTGAACAGGTAGCAGTTATAATGTCAATCCAAGTGTCATAGGAATGACTAAGGCTGTCACAAATAATTTCACCAGTATCTGTATTAAAATAGTACAGCATATTATTATCTTTTAGTGTTGCTTCTTTATAAATTGAACTATCCATTTTAATATAATATAGTTTGCCATTGATGTTAATAAATCCGTAATCGGTCAGCATCTTACCTGTCTCAATGGAAAAATAATATGTTTTGCCTTTAACATTCTGAAATCCGGTTTTCATAACATGATTTTCATCAAAAAAATAAGTATATTGATCAATCTCGTGCAAACCAACTGTGAGATTGCCGTTTTTATCATAATAATATTTATTGTTACTACTGAAGTACCAGTTATCAATACGAGATACTGCTTTTTCATAATCCACTATTACTGGAGTATCAGTATCTATTTTGGTTCCGCCGGATTCGTTAATATAAGTGGTTAAAAAATCTATGAGGAATCCATTTTTAATACTATCACTTTCCACATATAATACACTTCCACGGGCAAGACGGTCAAATGCACTCTGGGATAATTCCAATGGAGATGAAAAGTGTAGAATAAATTCTATAGGTACTTGAGTCTCTTCAAAAGCATAAGAATAAATAGTATTTACTGTTGCAGGGACTTTAATAATTTTTGTTTGCATAATTCCATTAAAAGCAAAACTACAGATGGATTTTACTCCAAATGGAATACAATATTCATCCAATGAGTATGAAGCAGGATATAATACTAACATATATTCGTTGCCGTCTTTATAAAATAATATTCCATGGTCATCGTATAAAATAGGATTACCTTCTTCAACAATAATTTGCTTTAAGGTAAAACAATTAAAGGTAACAAACTTTAGACTTAAATTAGTTAACGTTTTTGGGTACACAATTGTTTCAATGCTACGCATTTCATAAAAGGCATAATCTTTTATTGTTTCCACTTTTGTTAATATAATGGTTTTTAAGTATGCATTTTTATAAAAAGCATCCTCTTCCACGCTGAGTACGCTTTCTGGTGATGTATAGGTGTCATTTTGATACAAAGCCGGATAAAGAATAAGTTTGGTTCCATCTTTTGTTAAGAGAGCACCATCTTCTATCTTGTAATAATTGCTTTCTTTTGCAACAGTGATTAATTCAAGGTTACGGAGTGTAGCATCTTCATCAAAATGCACCAATGAAGACGGAAGATCGATTCTTTTCGCTGCAGATTTTGAAAAAGCTCCATTATGAATATAAGTAACACCTTCAGGAATGGAGATGGTACCAGAAATTCCTGTTAATCGGCAATTGCTTCCAATTTCAGTAACGTTGTACTCCACGTTTCTATATTGTGCTGTCCATGGTTTAGAAGTATCTCCGTATATAAAGTTACCGTTTAGATCACGTCGAGCTTTATCAATCAGCATAGCGGTTGGATCTTCTCCAGTGGTTAAAATTTGATATACACCAAAATCAGTACTAAAAGTATCCCCTACCTGAGATGGCTGTTCAGATTGTGACACTATAATATCCTTGTAATCTTGAATTTCATTATTATTTTTTTCAAGGAAATCGGATTGATCTATTGTGTTACCGGTATCAGATAGGGACTCTGCAATTTCAGTATCTTCTTTTGGAGTGTAAGTTTCTCCTTCAATAGTTGCTTGGGAATCAAAAGATGCAACTTCTGTTTCTAAGATCTGCTCAGTTATAGGTTCTTCAATTTTATCAGGAATATATAATTTATCAATTATACCAGAATCATCAGATACAACAAGTGTATCAGTTATATAAGGTTCTTCAGAGGTATAAGAATCCTCAGTATTATAAGGATCCTCAGTTATATAAGATTCTTCAGAGGTATAAGAATCCTGAGTATTATAAGGATCCTCAGTTATATAAGGCTCTTCAGAGGTATAAGAATCCACAGTAGTATAAGTTTCCTCAGTAAGATAAGGTTCCTTAATAGCATAAGATTGATCCGTTTCATAAGACTCATCAACTATACCATCAACTATACAAGACTTATCAGTTATACAAGGTTCATCAGCTATATAAGGTTCATCAGCCATGTAAGCCTCATAGGCTATTTCAGGTCTATCACTTACCTCTTCAGTTACATCTCCTTCATCAATTACTTTAGGTTCATAAACTGCATCAAATACTCTATTCCCGATAGAAATACCGGATTCCATATCATTTGTCCCTAGTAACACATCGGGTTTTACCTGGTTGAAATCAGCAATAGCAATATTTGAGATTCCCAAAGAGGAAACTAAAGATATAGATATAATCTGTGCAAATAATTTGATTTTCATAAACGTCTCCCTTCATACAAAAACTTAAAGTTTCTGTAATGAATATTAATAATAAACATAATGTAATTATCAATAATAATTTTGCTCACTATATTCTTTTTTAAACTTTTATCTTTTGTATATAGGTTTGTATCTTCTTGTGGAATTTTGTTGATTTTGATATTAATAAGAATGCCTTTTTGATACTATGGAAATGATCAAAAGACAAATATGAAAAACGGTGTGAGATTTTTTAGTGTAAGAATTGTGCTTATATAAATGTTTCAGGATATTTATATTATATTGCCGCTTTTACAATGTGTGTGGGAGTACAATCATGGCAACATCATTTATACTGTTTTATTATACATGAAAACGCATGGTTTTATCAATCATTTTCTACTTATATTTTACTGCATGCTTTACTACATGTTTTACTGTATATTTTACTGTTTAATTTTCGGGATTTGGTAGGTGTGCATAAGTACTTATCAGAATGCACGCTACGAATTTTTTACTCGGATAAAAACACTCAGAAACTGCTGCGTGCATCTGTCGGCAAATTTAAACAAGCTCTAGGTTCCCATAACTTGTGTTTTTGTTCTTGTAACTTTGAATCGCAGCTATTATACTGGAACTAACAAAAATGGAAGGCAGGATTAAAAAATGTTTAAGGTGGCTGTTTGCGATGATGAGAAGTTAATCGTTCAGCAAATTACAGATTACATAAAAAGTTTCAGGATGTTGTGCCTGGTGGATGCTTATGAAAGCGGAGAAGGATTGATCAGAGGGAACAAAGAATATGATGTTATTTTCCTGGACATTGATATGAAAGGAATTAATGGAATTAAGACAGCGCAGAAGGTAAGAAGCTATGATAAAAAGGTGAAAATTATTTATGTGACAGGATACGACGATTACCGAAATTACGCATTTTCGGTACATGCTTTTGCGTATCTTCTTAAACCGGTCAGCCGGGAAAATATTCACAGGCAGTTAGAAGAGGTTTTAGCATATACAGCAGATGAGGAGCCGGAGCAGATGCTGCGATTTGAGACTGAAGACGGTGTTCATGAGATCAATGTCAGAGATATTTATTATTTTGAATATGCAGACCGAAAAATACATATGAGGACAAAAGCAGGGGTATTGCGGATGCATGGCAGTATAACGGCAATGGCAGTAAAGATGGAATCCTATGGCTTTTATATGCCACATAAAAGTTTTTCTGTCAACCTGTTTTATGTCAAAAATATTAAAGGATATGATATCCATATGATGGATGGAAGCCTGATTCCGCTTTCTCAGAAGAAGTCCGTGGAGTTCAGAGAAAAGCTGAGCCATTATATGGCCAACCGCATTTAAAGGGGGCAGAGGAAGGAATGGCTATTTTAAATCTCATATTGGGAATTATGGAGTTGGGCGTAATGATTTGTTGCGCATATTATTTTATGAGTCATATTGAACGGAATATTTATCGGGCAAAATGGTGGTATCTTGCAGGTTTTGTTGTTTATATCATGATTATTATTTTAGGTGTCATTTTTAGATTCAGCCGCCTAAGTATGGTTGCTGGAATTTTATATCTGGCATTGATGGGGCATTTTTTATTTAATAAAAATATGCTGTATGTTATCTACTATCTTTTGTTTGGATTAATCGGAGTTTTAGGGCAATCCGCAATTTTGAATCTGTCAGCGTTGTTTATCCCGTCAAATGATATAAACAGTGCTTTGTTAATGGCGAATATTGCGTTGACGCTTAAGATTGTGCTTTATCTTATGCTGACTAAATTTATGGTGTTCTTTGTGAACCGGAAGAAAATAAATAAAATCAATAAATGGCAGCTGATCAGTATGTATATGGTACCAGTATGGAGTATTATATTTTTGCTGTCTCTGGTGCAGGTTGGTGCGGTCTATATCCAGTTGTATGGTATTACGGTTATCGTGGTTAACATCATTCTTCTTTTGATCCTGGATGTTTATTTTATCTATCTGGGCGGGTATATATCTAAGTCCAATGAATTGGAGAAGGAGTTGCAATTGTATCATCAGCAGAATGAACTGCAATACAAATATTATGGAGATCTGGAGAAGAAATACCAGGATTCGAGAAAGGTATTGCATGATATGAAGAATCATCTGATTGCTGTAGAACAGCTGTATCATATGCAGGAGTCAGATGCGGGTAACAGCTATGTAAAAGATATGCATCATATGTTAAATGTATTGGGAGAGCGATCTTATACCAAACACAAAATGCTGAATATAATTTTGAATGATAAATTAAACAATGCGGAAAGGGATGGTATTCATACGGCTGTTGAAATAGGAGATGTCAGTCTGGAATTTATGAAGGATATCGATGTGACAACGGTGTTTGCAAATCTGCTGGATAATGCAATTGAGGCTGCTAAAAGGGTTCAGGATCATCCTTATATCCGAATAAAAATGAATTACTTTAATGAATTTGTAGTTATAAGTATCCGTAATTCATTTCTGGTAGAAGGGTCGTTAAATTCGGACAATGGCACCGATTCATCAAGACTTCGCCATAGAACGAGGGGAAGTGGTCACATGGGATATGGTCTGCAAAATGTAAAGAAAACCTTGGAAAAGTATAATGGAACGATGCAGACCGGAAATTCCAACAGTGAATTTCAGGTAAATATTACGTTGCCAATACCAGGGAACAGATAATGCAGATTTTTTGAATCTAGTGAAAAGTTACTAAGAATACAGCAATTCATTGAAAAAATAGAAAAGGTTTAGACAGATAAAAAAAGGATCTGTTTGAACCTTTTTATTTTTTTGACATTTTACTTGACAAACATAAGAAACTTTTGTAAAATATGTTTAAAATTACTTTTAGAAAATATATTTATAAAAGATAATTAGAAACTAAAAGGAGGATAACAGTAATAATAGTTTCAACAGTTTAAAAAGTATATGAATCTAAGACGGAGAAGGGTGAGGTAAAGCAGTGAACCGCATACGCATATACATAGCCACAAGGCTGAGTCTAAATATTGCGAAAATGCGAAGAATTTAAGTTAACTATAAAAAAGAGGGGGGATTACACCATGAAGGCAGCTTATATGGACGGAACATTTGAGATTATATACCGGGACATTGCAAAACCGGTGCCAAATGAGAATGAAGTTTTGGTCAAAATTGAATATGTAGGAATCTGCGGATCTGATGTTCACTTCTATGAAAATGGAAGAATTGGAGATTTTATTGCTAACGGGCCATTTATCCTTGGACATGAGGCAGCAGGCACTATAGTGGACACTGGCAGTAAAGTTACGGATTTGAAGATAGGAGACCGGGTGGCTCTGGAGCCTGGAGTTACCTGCGGGAAATGCGAATTTTGTAAGACGGGCAGATATAACCTGTGCCCGGAGGTAAAATTCTTTGCAACTCCGCCGTACCACGGAGTCTTGACGGAATATGCCACGCATCCTTCAGATATGTGCTTTAAGCTTCCGGAAAATGTGTCCACAAAGGAGGGGGCATTGGTAGAGCCGCTGTCAGTGGGGCTTCATGCAGCCGCACAGGGGGAGGTTAAACTGGGAGACAGTGTGGTGGTACTCGGAGGTGGATGTATCGGACTTGTGACTTTGCTTGCATGTAAAGCCAGAGGTGCTGCAAATGTTATAGTTGTGGACATGCTTGGAAAACGTTTGAGATATGCTGAAAAACTGGGGGCAAACCATACGGTTAATGCGAAAGAAATGGATGTAGGAAAGGAGCTGGACAGGTTTTTGGATGGTAAAGGGGCAGATGTTGTGATAGAAACGGCAGGAGCGGTTAAGACAATCCAGCAGACACCGGAAATGGCAAAAAGAGGTGGTACAGTTGTGTTAGTGGGAATGGCGCCCCAGGATGTCATAGCATATGATTTTGCACAGGTAATGGCAAAAGAGCTGAATATTAAGTCTGTATTCCGTTATCGTAACCTTTATCCGGTTGCTATCGCCGCAATTGCAGATGGTAAAATTAATGTAGGCCAGATTGCCACGCATGAATTTGATTTTAGCGATGTTAAATTGGCATTTGATACTGTTATTGAAAATGCACAGGATGTTGTAAAAGGGGTAATTAAATTAGTGTAAACCAGAATGGGAGGAAAACCAATGAAAGCAGTAGTGTACAGTGAACCAAGACAATTTTCTGTTACAGAGATTCCAAAACCGGAAGTAAAAGAAAACCAGGTACTGATTCAAGTAAAATCCTGCGGAATATGCAGAACAGATGCCCATATTCATGAAGGGGAGTTTATTGCCAGGTTTCCGTTGACACCGGGACATGAATTTGCAGGTGAAATAGTTGAGATTGGATGTGCAGTGAAAGGTTTTAAGATAGGGGACCGGGTAACGGGAGACAATACCGTATTGTGTGGAGAATGCTATTATTGCAGAAGAAATATGCCATTATTCTGTGAGGATTTTTACTCTCTGGGATGCAATGGACCTGGTGGTTTCGCAGAGTATGTGGTGGTAAATTATGATAAGGTTTTTCCAATCAGTGAGAAACTTTCTTATGATGAAGCCTGTTTTGCAGAGCCTCTTGCCTGTGCAATCCATGGTATGGATGTCATTGATATCCAGTGTGGCGATGATGTCTTGATTTTTGGGGCAGGTCCCACAGGGATTCTATTAACCCAGCTGATACACCAGGGCGGGGCTGCCAATGTGGTAGCTTGTGCATCTTCTAAGGAAAAACTGGATCTGATTGAGAAAAATGGTTATGCCAAAACTGTTCTGATGGACAGAAACGACTATAGTGTACATACAACACAGCTGCATCAAATGTTTCCCAAGGGATTTGACGTGGTAATTGATGCAACCGGTGTACCTGCCGTGCTGGAACAATGCCTGAATTTTCCTAAGGCAAGAGGAAAAATTGTTGTATATGGAGTAGCCGGCAATGAAGATACCATACGGATTAAACCTTATCAGATCTTTGAAAAAGAATTGAGGCTGATTGGATCTTTTGCCCAGACACATTGTTTTGACAGGGCAGTAAAATTTATGGAAGAGGGCATAGTGAAAGTGGACGATTTGGCAAGCCATCATTATTCCCTGGATGATTTTGATAAAGCTATGGACCAGATGTTAAATGGCAGAGGGCAGATGAAGATTATTATTCATCCAAATGGATTCTAATACACGCTCTGGTTCATGAGCTGGTTAAATCCGGCAAAATTATGCAAAAAGAGGAGGGATTACTTCTTCATGGCAAATGAGATTATTCTGGAAATGAAGAATATTACAAAAGAGTTTCCCGGGGTAAAAGCACTTGATAATGTAAAATTGACGTTGAGAAAAGGTGAGGTTCACGCACTGATGGGGGAAAATGGTGCAGGTAAATCGACGCTTATGAAAATTCTCTGTGGTGCATATACCAACGATAAAGGCTCTATATCTGTAAAGGGGCAGGAAGTCAGTTTTCATTCCACAAAGGATGCCATTGATCACGGAATTACAATGATCTATCAGGAATTGAATCTGGTACCGGAAATGACGATTGCGGAAAATATTTTTTTGGGAAGGGAAAGCAGCAGGGCAAAATACCTGATCAATAAGTCCGAAATGAACCGGAAGGCTAAGGAGCTGCTGGAAGAGCTAGGTATGTCTGTGTCACCTAAAAAGATCTTGGGCGAATTGACTGTGGCAGGGCAGCAGATGATAGAGATTGCAAAAGCAGTTTCCTATCATTCTGATGTAATTATTATGGATGAACCTACTTCTGCAATTTCGGAAAAAGAAGTGGAACAGCTGTTTCGGATTATCCGTTCGTTGACAGAAAAAGACGTTGCAATCGTATACATTTCACATAAAATGGATGAGATATTCCAGATTGCAGATACCATAACCATTTTAAGGGATGGACAGTGGGTACTATCGAAACCCGCTTCCGAATTAGATGACGGACTGTTGATTCAGGGGATGGTTGGACGTGAACTGGGTGACTATTATCCGAAAAAAGCAGCTAAGATTGGGGAAACGGTATTTAAGGTAGAGGGGTTAGATGATGGCAGGATGGTTAGGGATATTTCCTTTGAGGTAAAGGCGGGGGAAGTACTGGGATTTGCCGGTTTGATGGGAGCGGGGAGAACGGAAACCGCCGAGCTGGTATTTGGACTTCGTAAGAAAAAACAGGGAACCTTATACCTGGAAGGCAAAGAGATTCAAGCTGCTAATCCAAACCAGGCGGTAAAGGCAGGGATTGCCTATGTTCCGGAGGATCGGAAGCTGAGGGGATTGAATCTGATTGGCAGTGTAAAAGACAATATTGTAATTTCTAATTTAAAAAAGCTGAATAAGCGGTTGATCTTAAATACGAAAAAGCTGAATAAAGTAGCCGATGAGCAGATTGAGCTGCTGTCAGTCAAAACGCCTTCCAGAGAGGCACAGGTCCTGAATTTGTCCGGAGGAAACCAGCAGAAAATTGTTTTTGTAAAATGGCTTCTGACAAATCCGAAAGTGTTAATATTGGATGAACCAACGAGGGGAATTGATATTGGAGCAAAAACGGAAATTTATGAACTGATTAACCAGCTGGCAGCTAAAGGAATTGCTGTTATCATGATTTCATCTGAAATGCCGGAAGTACTGGGTATCAGTGACCGGATACTGGTATTTAGTGAGGGGCGGATTACCGGTGAGCTGGAGAGAGAAGAGTTCAGTCAGGAATTGGTTATGCAGTATGCAACGCCACATAAGGAGGGACAGGAATGACAGAGAAAACCGCAAATCAAATGACAAAACGGCTAAGCGGGAAAGATCTTTTTAATAAATATGGTATTCTGATGGTATTTTTAATATTATTTATACTTTTGACAGTGATAACCAATACCTTTTTTACCTCCAGAAACCTAATTAATGTCTTAAAGCAGGTGTCTATTAACGGAATTATTTCCGTTGGGATGATGTGTGTACTGCTGACAGGAGGTATTGATTTGTCTGTAGGGTCCATCGTAGCACTATCCGGTATTGTTGCGACGACTTTTGCCCATCCGGGAGAATATCCTGTGATTGTCCCTATTATACTGGGTGTTCTGGCAGGCGCAGCATGCGGTGTGGTAAACGGTACCCTGGTGGCATTTTTGAATCTTCCGGCTTTTATCGCGACACTTGGAATGCTGTCCGTAGCTTCGGGAGTTGCGCTGGTTTTAAGCAAGGGGCGCCCGATCAGTAATCTAAGTGATCAGTTCCGCTACATTGGAGGTGGAACAATTCTTGGACTTCCGATTTTAATCTACATATTGGCGGCAGTATTTTTAATAGGGTATCTGATCTTATCCTGGACAAAGTTTGGACGGTATTTATATGCAATCGGGGGAAATGAAGAAGCGGCGAAGGCTTCCGGTTTAAGCGTAGCCAGGATTAAATTATTTGTCTATATGATATCCGGAATTTGCGCAGGACTGGCTGGAACAGTACTGGCATCCCGCATCAATGCTGGTCAGCCCAATTCAGGAGAAGGCTATGAACTGGATGCCATAGCGGCAGTTGTTATCGGGGGTACCAGTCTAAACGGAGGAATAGGAAAAGTGTCAGGAACAATCCTGGGTGTATTGATTGTTGGGGTAATCAATAACGGTATGGACCTTCTGAACATTTCATCTTATTACCAGAAGATCGTTAAGGGGTCTATTATTGTGCTGGCTGTACTATTAGACCGCATAACAAAAAATAAAAACAAATAAAGGAGATCAAGGTATGAAAAAAAGAGTGGCAGCATTAACAATGGTATGTGTACTTGCGGTAACTTCACTTGCAGCCTGTGGGACGGGGGATTCTAAAGGAACTGCGGAAAGCAAAAATTTTGCCGGAACAGAGGCAGGGACAACAGAGACGGTAAAGCCGGATGCAGAAAAGTCAGAAACAGGTAAATCAGAAGCGGATTCCAATACAAAAGCAGCGGATGCGGTGGATAAAGCGGTAACGGAAGCAGCAGGAAAGGCTTCCGGCGAAAAGTATAAAATTGTATTTTCTTCTTACAGCCAGACAGCTCAATTCCAGGTTCTGCTTGCAGAAGCGATGCAGGATTATGTCAGTGAAAAATATGCGGATACCGTAGAGTTCAGCGTGCTGGACGGAAATATGGACTCAGCAACGCAGGTAGGTCAGATCGATAACCTGATTGCACAAAATGTAGATGGAATTTTAATCTGTCCGATGGATGGGGATGCGCTGGTACCGGCAGTAGAAGCTGCAAATGAAGCAAAAGTTCCGTTAATTACGGTAAATGCCCAGGTAAATTCCGATGAGGTTCTGGCACATGTTGGCTCCGATGATATCGTTGCCGGTGAGCTGGAAATGCAGTATGTAGCAGATCAGTTGAATGGAAAAGGAAATATAGTGATTTTACACGGACCAAATGGTATCTCTGCAGAAGTATTGAGAAGAGAAGGTTATGAAAATATACTGAAGAAGTACCCGGATATTAAGATTTTAAGCGAACCTACCTGTAACTGGTCCAGAGAAGAAGCATTGTCCACAACTGAGAATCTTCTCCAGGGAGCCGATGAAATACAGGCAATTGTGGCACAGAATGATGAAATGGCTATGGGAGCACTCCAGGCAGTTCTGGATAATGATATGGGCGATAAAATTATTGTAACCGGTATAGATGCAATAGACGATGCAAAAGCAGCAATCGAGGCGGGAACTCTGGCGGCAACCGTATTCCAGGATGCAAAGGGACAGGCTGAAGCAGGCATTGATGAAATACTGGACATTGTAAAGGGAGGAGAACCCAAAGATGTATCCATTCCCTATGTGTTGGTAACAAAAGACAATATAGCAGATTATAAATAAAACTGAAAAGTGGGAGCTATACGCACAGCTGTCAGCAATCAATTACAAAACACGCTTAGCCATGAAAAGAAAAAGCGGGACATTCTGTGTTCTGCTTTTTCTATATTTAGCAAACAAAATATAGAGAGAAAAGAAGTGACTTTACGAACATGGAAGAATTTGGTATAATGGAACAAATAATTTTAGAAACCCCAGTGGTTAAAAAGGGGAAAATAGGGATAGTGAGTATGAAGAGTACCAGCATGGAATTAAAAAAGATCAACCGTAATAATATTTATCGGCTGATTCTGAGTGACAAGAAAATATCAAAGCAGGATGTTGCATATAAACTGCGCTTAAGCCTTCCAACCGTAAGTCAGAACCTGTCGGAATTAATGGAGATGGATTTAATTGAAGAAACAGGGACTTTTGAATCCACAGGCGGAAGAAAGGCGAAATGCCTCTCCTGTAATGGAAGGGCTAAGGTGGGGATCGGGCTTGATATAACCAAGAACCATATTTCCCTGGCAATTGTGGATTTGACAGGAACAATGGTGGACTGTATCCGGGTCAGACGTACCTTTGATGCGGATAAGGCATATTATGAAGAAATACGGTCGCTGTTAGAGCAGATCATTGAGAAAAACCAGATTGACCCGAAAACAGTGCTGGGAGTTGGAGTAACCCTTCCGGCAATCATCGGTGGGGATCGAAAGAGCATCCCACAGGTGTATTTATTCTCTCTGCCTCCAGATTTTTACGAGGAATTAAAAGAGTACATCCCGTATCCGTACACGTTTTATAACGATTCAAACGGAGGCGGATTCGCTGAAATGTGGTATCGGGAAAAAGGAAAAAATATCTTGTACCTGTTCCTGGGGCCTACCGTTGGTGGCGCCGTTCTGCTGGATGACAAGATCTATTATGGGGATAACCAGAGAAGCGGGGAGTTTGGACATACAACCCTGGTTCCGGGTGGAAAGAAATGTTACTGTGGGAAAGAGGGGTGTGCAGATGCATATCTTAATTCCTCCATCTTATCCGACCATACAGACGGAAGTCTGGAGAGATTTTTTATGCTTCTTGATGGCGGAGATGAGCAATGCAGGAAAATATGGGAAGAGTATGTGTATTATCTTTCGGTACACATTAATAATCTGCGGACATTTTTTGACTGCAAAGTAGTATTGGGTGGTTATGTCGGCGGATATATCAAGAAATATTTAAAGGATATCCAGCTACAGGTAGCCGGAAGAAATACATTCGAAAATGACGGAAGCTATGTGGAAGCCAGCAATTTTTCCTGGTGGTCATCTGCAGTAGGCGGTGCACTGCTATATGTTTCTGAGTTTATAAAAGAAGTGTAATATCGTTTAGAGGAGAAAATAGGGTTAACAGGTAAGCGATCAGGGAGGCGGCATGGCAGGCAGAGTCATAAAGGCAAAGATGCTTTTTCTGGCAGGCATTATTCTATTGCTTGTATTTAGTACAGGCTGTATGAATCAAAGTACAAAGCTGGCAGATGGGTTTGATGAGGATGAATTAAAAAAAGCATCCGTGCAGGTAGTAGATCAGATTAATAAGAATGACTATGACACATTTCTTGAGTATGCAGGAGATCAACTTGCTGAAAGCATTTCAAAGGACAAGTTTGAAAATGAGGTTGTGGCATATGTAAACAGTAAAGGCGCTTTTCAATCTTATGGAAAGCAGGCTGTTATTGGGCAGAAGTATGATAAAACAGGTGAAGACTGTGGTGTGGTAGTCATGGCATCAGAATATGAAAATGGTACCATTCAATATACCATTAGTTTTACGAAAGATATGAAATTGAATGGGCTGTGGTTAAAATAAACAGGAAGATCAGGAACATGAGAATAAAATGTTCCTGATCTCTTTTTTTATCCGAATAAATTCAGGGGAGTCCAGGCAGGGTGAGGAAGGAGAATCAATGATAAAATGGGGAACCTTTACTTCTTTTAGTATCCCCCGTGGGCATTTTCCAAAAATGTAAATGCGGTCTGCCAAAATCATTGCTTCTTCTATATCGTGGGTTACAAAGATTATAGTTTGTTTTAATTTTTCCCAGATGGAAAGCACCAGCTGTTGCATTTGGAAACGCAGCATGGGATCGAGAGCAGAAAATGGTTCATCCATTAAAAGAAGCTGGGGATGCAGGATTAAGGTACGTGCCAAAGCCGCTCGCTGCTGCATACCGCCGGATAATTCATTTGGATAATAGTTTTCAAAGCCATTCAGGTGCACCAGGCCGATATAATTTTGGATCGTCTCATCCTGCTCTTTTTTTGGAATATGCCTGCGCTTTAGTCCATATGCAATGTTCTCCCTGACAGTCAGCCATGGGAAAAGGACCGGAGCCTGAAATACCACCCCCCGCTCAGAACCCGGACCGGTAATAGCCTGGTTTTCCAAAAGTATTTCTCCTGAGTCCGGCATTTCAAATCCTGCAACCATGTTCAGAAGCGTGGTTTTTCCGCAGCCGCTGGGGCCCAGAAGTGCCACGATTTCATTGGGGCATACATCGATGCTCAGGTTTTGAAACACACATATGGAATCCTGAAAAGAGGATCGGTAGTTTTTAGAAATGCCTTGAACAGTTAAAAGATTATGACTCATCAGAAACTCCTTTATTCATACGTTATTAATTATCTGGCACTTTTTACCGGATAAAACAGATTGCAGATTTTCACCAACAGAAAATCTGATAATTTACCGGTTATGGCAATCACCACCATACAGGCGAGAACGATATCCACATGTCCAAGCATGCGGGCATCTGTCATGATTGCGCCGATGCCTTTGGTTACGCCGGTAACTTCTCCCAGAACCAGATATGCCCAGGAGATTCCAAGACCCAGACGCAGACCCACCAGAACAGAGGGAAATGCACTGGGCAGGGTTACGGTCCAAAAAAGAGGAAAAGATCCTGCACCCATCATTTGGCCTGCCTGCAGATAGGAATCAGGAACTTCTCTTGCACCTTGAGCCGTGTTCATATATATTGGAAAAAAAGTAGCCAGAGAAATTAAGAAATGTGTACTTTTTTCACCAACACTGAACCAGACAATTGCTATAGGCAGCCAGCCAATTCCAGGTACTGCTCGCAGAGCATGGATAAACGGATCAAATATTTTCTGCAGCAGGCGTACCCGCCCGGTAAGAAAGCCCAGGGTTACGCCAAGCAGTGAGGCAGTCAAAAAACCTTTCAGTACACGGACACAGCTGATCCACAAATTTCCAAAAAGTTTACCGGAGTAGGGTGTTATCGCCATGTTTCCAAAAATAAAATCAATAATTACGTTCCACAGTTTCAGGGGAGAAGGCAGAACGTATTCCGGTACGGCTCCGCTGCCGGACGCCAGGTACCAGAGCAGCAGGAGTATTACCGGAATCAGCAGGCCCCATAAGCCTGAGGATAATGCTGAGGTCAACGTTTTTTTTGCGCGTTTCTTATTCATAGTACTATTTATGATTTTCCAGGAAAGTAAGGTCAAACAGGGAATCTATGTCAGGCATGTTTGTAATGATCCCCAGATCCAGCATTTTTTGAGCCAGATTCTTGGTATTCTGGATAAAGGCATCATCAATATCCCAGCACAATTCAATGTTTTCAGCAGAGATTTTCAATAGGTCTTTCTCTGTTCCGAATTCTTCCGCTTTATCCAGCCATGCATCCTGGTTTTCATTCAAATACTGGGTAGCCTTGATGTGGGCATCCACCATTTTCTGAACTTCCTCAGGCCTGTTTTTAATGGTATCTTCTGTAACGATCATAGCAGCATTTATAGTTCCGATACTGTCGTCAAAATATGGATAGCTTAAGATTTTACCATAGCCATTTTTGACTGCTTCTGAAGGGTAAGGCTCTCCGCTGCAGAAAGCATCAATAGTACCGTCAGCAAGTGCCTGTCCCATATCGAAGAAATCAATTCGGACTAATTCCACATCTTTTTCCGGATCAATGCCATTGCGTTCTAAAACATCCAGTAATAATGCATGATGCATGGTACCTGGGACATATGCGATGGTTTTGCCTTTTAAATCAGCTTCCGTTTCGATTCCGGAATCAACTCCCGCAACCAGAGCAGAACACTTGTTGCACAGGCTGGACACGATGCGTACCGGTTCATTATTGGCAGCAGCAGTAATAGCCGTAACCAGGGTGGTTCCCGTCATATCCAGTCCTCCGGAAAGAAGGGCAGTTTTCTGGTCACCGGGATTGGTAAATGGGAGAACTTCCACTGAGCAGCTTTTATCTATAAACTGGTCATAGAAAAATGGCTGGATTGTCTGAGCAGTCTTCCAGGTTCCGACCTTTAGGCTGACAGCATCAGCTGATTCAGAAGAATCCGAATCTTTGGAGTTATTCACAGCTTTAGAAGAATCCGAATCTTTGGAGTTATTCACAGCTTTAGAAGAATCCGAATCTTCAGAGGTATTCGCAGCTTTAGAAGAATCCGATTCTTCAGAATTATTCGCAACTTCAGGAGAATCCGAATCTTCAGAGGCATTTGAATCCTGAGAGCTGTTTACAGTATCAGTGGTATTGTCCGAGCCGGGTTTTTGGCAGCCGGCAACAAATAACATGCTTAACGTCAGCAGCAGGGTAAGCAGTATAAATGTATGTTTTCCGTTCATAGTTTGTTTTTTCATGTTGTATATCCTTTCAGTTGATTTGAGATTTTTGTTATCAATTTTTGGCATAGGGTATAGATAACAGATAATTAATCGTTTCCTGTCTGATAAACCGTGTACCCATTATTTTGGAACCACTGTTTTGCCACATTTACATCGAATTGTTTCCATTTTTCATTAGGAAAACAGCAGGCGTCTCTGGGAATGGCACCTGTTTCAATTACAACTACATTAGCGCCAAACTGTATTGCCAGCTCGCTTGCGGGATGTACACAGATTCCCGGAACCCTGTAGCCGCACGCCAGCCTGGTGACAGCGATTATCTGTGCAAGCCGCTGGTCACTGATCTGGGGGAACTCTCCCAGCGGGGTACCCTTAACCGGAACTCTTGCCATTGCTCCTGATACGATAGCGCCGTAATCAATGGTCATTTGGCAGATGTCTGCGATTTCTTCATTTGTATGTTCAATTCCGACCGGTTCAACCAGAAAAACCAGCTTCAGAGGAGAGTTTTTGCAGGCATTTAGTGTAGCAATACGTTCTTCCTTTTGAAAGCGGGTATCCTTTCCTTCACCTAAACGTAAAGAATGATAAATGAAGTCCACGCCACGTCTGGAAAGCTCATGGGCTTTTGCGACGTCAAATTCACCGACATTTAAACCAATCTCATATGTACCGGGAACTTTACGGCGTATCGTCTGTATTAGCGTTTCCAGAACGTCCAGACTATAAAATTCAGTTGTCCGCAGAACGATCCATCGTACGGTATTTTCAACGTAATAGCGCACATTATCAATAATTTCAGTTTCTGAAAAATCCCGTTCCACTTCCACCAGACCCCATTTTTTCCCGAGGGAGCAAAAATCGCAGTTCATTGGGCATGCTTTAAAATCAACCCCCATGGCGCCCCACAGATAAGCACGTTTTTCCGTAATCGTCTGAGCTGTTTCAAAAGCAGCTTTCCCCAGTGCTCCGATGGCAGGAGAGTCCAGTGGAATGGACAGCAGGTCAATAATCAGCTGCCGGTCAAGAGATTCCCGGTTTAAAGCAGCCTGTTTTGCATACTCTATTTTTTCTAATATATTCATTGTTTTCTCCTTCAATAAGCTTTATAATAAAATTCTAGCATAACTTGTTGAATTTTAGTGGTTAACACTATAGCTTTTTGGTAAAAATTTTAGATAGTATAAATTTTTTACGGTTTTTCACATTTATGGTTTTCCAAACTTTATGGACTGCTGGTTTACAGAAACAAATATCCGAAAAATTGTGGAAAAATGTGTGAAAAAGTTATTGACACACACGGTGATGTGTAATATAATATCTCAATGTGACGTAGTACGTAGACGTTAAAAACCAAAGCCCCGGTGAGACGTTTTACTATAGAAACAGTTAATTATCCAAGGAGGTAAACCAATGAAGAGTTTTATGGCGAGTCCAGCAACAATTGAAAGAAAATGGTACGTAGTTGACGCTACAGGATATACATTAGGTCGTTTAGCATCAGAAGTAGCTAAAATATTAAGAGGAAAGAACAAACCGATCTTTACTCCTCACATCGATACAGGTGATTACGTAATCATCACAAATGCAGAAAAAATCCAGGTAACAGGTAAAAAATTAGATCAGAAGATTTATTATCATCATTCAGACTACGTTGGTGGAATGAAAGAGACTACCTTAAGAGAAATGTTAAACAAGAAGCCGGAAAGAGTTATCGAGCTTGCAGTTAAAGGCATGCTTCCAAAAGGACCTTTAGGAAGATCCATGATGACAAAACTTCACGTGTACACTGGTGCAGAGCACAATCATGCAGCTCAGAAACCAGAAGTATTAACATTTTAAGAAGGAGGTAAAAAACATTGGCTAACGCAAAATTCTACGGAACAGGCAGAAGAAAAAAATCAATCGCAAGAGTATATTTAGTACCTGGAACAGGTAAGGTTACTATTAATAAAAGAGATATCGACAACTATTTAGGTCTTGAGACTTTAAAAGTTATCGTTCGTCAGCCATTAGTAGCAACAGAGACTAATGACAAATATGACGTTTTAGTAAACGTACATGGTGGTGGAACAACAGGACAGGCTGGTGCTATCAGACATGGTATCTCCAGAGCATTACTTCAGGTAGACAGCGATTTCAGACCAGTTCTGAAAAAAGCAGGATTCTTAACAAGAGATCCAAGAGCAAAAGAAAGAAAGAAATACGGACTCAAAGCAGCTCGTCGTGCTCCTCAGTTCTCCAAGAGATAATAATAAGTATTATAAGAAAATGATTAGAACCCTTGAAAACTCAGTGTTTTCAAGGGTTTCTCTATGTCTAAAGCAATTATGTGAAAGCCTAGTGCTACAGCGAACGTTTTATAATGTACTATTAAGTGTATTATATTTGGGTTTAGCTGAGTAAGGACGCTTTGTGTAATATAGGTAGTGTGCGAAAAGATGGGGGTGGGAAACTGATATGGACTCCGTCAGTTCTGCGGTAAGCCTTCCAAACCAATGTCCTGGTCCGCCCCCTTCTCTTTTCGTACACTACCTCCATCTACAAAGCGTAATTTCCTTAGCTAAACCCCAATATAATACACTTAATAGTACATTACAAAACGTTCGCTGTAGTACTAGGAAGTTATGAGAACATGTTCGTAACAGAAAAGTAAGGGGGAGTTGACTCCTATTCTTATAGAATGGAGAGGTGCTTATGAAAACAATTTTGAGTTTAAGGATATAATGACTTTTGGTCTGTTCCTTTTGGCATTACTTACATTCGTTTTTTGTTTTGTAAGTAGTTCTACATAGCAAGACCGCCCTTGTACTTTGGCGGGTAAGGACGGTTCTTTAACTAAACTTATGGGTCAACCCCTTGTGGGAGGTTGTTCCTTTTCTATCTATAATATAACATAACATGATATTAATTTTAATAAAAATTTGAGTAATTAAACAGTGTAAGATATAACGGCTTTAAGTATTACCACTTCGTCAACGCCGATTCGGAGGGAGCCTTTGAGGCATATATCTCCAAATGCCTACTTGCTTGTTTTCACATCCTGATATTTCACAACGCGGACTTTCTTTGTGGTGGAAAGTGCAATGGTTTTTTCTTTGCTGGCGCTTGAGTTTCCACTGCCAGAGGTGATAATTAGCTCTATTTCTTTCCCTGGCGGAATCAGTTCCAGTATGTTGTTGAATGCCGGAGCTGGGAACCCCGCCCAAAGCGGAACCATAATGATCAATCTGTCATAATCAGAAAAGTCCGCAAATACCGTTTCGATCTCTGCCTTTTTCTGTCTTCTGGCAGCAAGAGAGCCGACAACATATGCGCCCACTGTAGAACGGCGATTTTTCTCTTTGATTTCTATTAAGTCCGCATTATCTTTGCGAACTTTTTTCTCTGCCAGCTTCTTTGTTTTCCCTGTATATGAGTAATAAATTATCGCTGTTTTCATATTGTTTCCTTCTCCCATGCACTTAAATTTTTTTCGACAAATTGTTCAAAGCTCTGCGGCTTTTTCCCCATGACATCCTCAAACACTATAGTAACCTTTTTGGCGGTTCCCATGCGGGTCATCATGTAGAGCATTCCCATGACCGTGCAGTATTCCTTATCCAGTCCCCGTATATCAATCCAATATTGTTTTGCGAGAGATGGCTTTGGGTTAGCATAGATGATTTTTCTCCCCAACTCCTTGGAGAGAATCTCCGCCGCTTTCCAGTAGTCAACAGCCTCCGGCCCTGTGATAGAGTATCCTTTGTTTTTGTGATTCTCAGGATCAGACAATACCTTTGCTGTAATCTCACCAATATCCTCCGCATCGATAAAGCTGGTAAGTGCGCCTTTTACAGGCACAACAATGCGGTCAAAGTGCTTGATTTCAAAGGCATGGATGCCGCTGATGTTTTGCATAAAAAAGCTGGGGCGGATATGACAGTAGGGAAGCCCTGCCTGCTCAATGTATTTTTCAATTTTGTGGTGAGGTGGAACAGGGTTATTCTCTACACCGATAAGGGAGAGAAAGCTAACCAGTCTGATGCCGCCCTTTGCTTTCAGAGCTTCTACAAAGGACTTTAAATCCTCTGGCTTTCCGAGGTGCGGCGGGCGCATGATAAATACCCGGTCAACGCCGTCAAGTGCAGAAGCAAAGGTGGAGGAATCCGTAAAATCAAAAAGTACACATTCTGCCGTATCACCGTATTTTGTCTTAAGTGCCTCCGGATTGATGTCGGCTACCCTGACCGGTTCTCCGTTCGCAATCGCATAGTGTGCCACATAGCCGCCTACGTTGCCTAGTGCACCGGTTACCATAATTTTACCCATTTTCTTTTTCCTCCAATAAGATCTGATTTGCTTTTTGCAGGCTCGCCGTCAGTATTGAAAACTGCTCTGCCCCCATTTTATCCTGCAATAATTTCATGGTTTTGTAGTATTCTTCATAGGTGCTGTTCACCAACTGCTTTGCCAGCGGCGTCGGCACAAGCAGAATGCTTCGGCGATCCTCCTGCGCAGGCTGTTTCTCTAAATAACCCTTTTTCGACAGGGAAGAAACCATATTGGTCGCCATTGCTTTGGTAACCTTAAAGAAATTAGCCACTCCCATAGGGGTTTTATCGCCGTCCGTTTTGCAGAGGTAAATGAGCATCCCCATCTCGCTTGCCCGGATGGGCAGCTCCTTTTTAGAATTGATATTGAGCCTGCAAAACAAAGAAATTTGTTCTGCAGCCAAGATAAAATCATCCATATAAACACTCCCTTCAGAAAAAAAGTACACTCGATGTACTTTTGTTTTAGTACATCGGGTGTACTTTGTCAAGCTGCTTTAAAGAAAAGACAGGAGGTTACGCCGGGGAATTTATTTTACTTTGTAATAGTCATTAGAGTACAGGAATGTTATAATATTTTTATTCGGGTTACATTTAACACCGTATTAGACGTATAAAAATAAAGTAATATAAAATAAGTGAGAATGCAAATGAAAAAATTAGTAATAGGAATTTTAGCCCATGTAGATGCAGGGAAGACAACTTTATCCGAAAGTATGCTCTATTTAAGCGGAAGTATAAGAAAATTAGGAAGAGTAGATTATGGAAATGCATTTTTAGATACCTATGAACTGGAAAGAGAAAGAGGAATTACGATATTTTCCAAGCAGGCGGTATTCCCCCTGGGAGATATGCAAGTGACACTTTTGGATACCCCGGGGCACGTGGATTTTTCAGCCGAAATGGAGCGGACGCTTCAGGTACTGGATTATGCGATACTTGTTATAAATGGCGCCGATGGAGTACAGGGACATACCCAGACATTGTGGCGGCTGCTGGCACGTTATCAAATTCCTGTGGTGCTGTTTGTAAATAAAATGGACCAGAGTGGTACGGACAAAGAGAAGCTTCTGGCTGACCTGAAAAAAAGACTGGATGAAGGCTGCATTGACTTTACAGAAGACCAGAACCGGGATGATTTTCTGGAAAATCTGGCAATGTGTGACGAGTCATCCCTGGAGCGGTATCTGGAAACAGGTATGCTGGAAACAGAAGATATTATCCATCTGGTATCCTCTAGAAAAGTTTTTCCGTGTTATTTCGGATCTGCGCTAAAGCTAACCGGTGTGGAAGCGTTTTTAAAGGGAATGGAAACCTATATGGTGCCGCCTGCATTTCCAAAGGAGTTTGGGGCAAAGGTCTATAAGATCGCACGGGACGACCAGGGGAACAGGCTGACCTATATGAAAATTACAGGGGGGAGCTTGAAAGTGAAAAGCCTTCTCTCAAATGGTTCAGGAGGAACTGTCCAGATAGAAGGCGGAAATCCGGACTATTGGGAAGAAAAGGCAGACCAGATTCGTATTTATTCCGGCAGCAGATATGAAATGGTAAATGAAGCTGAGGCAGGAAGTGTATGTGCAGTTACGGGGCTTACGAAAACTTATCCGGGAGAAGGATTTGGAATAGAAGCGGCATCAGATGTCCCGGTCCTGGAGCCGGTGTTGAATTACCAGATTCAGCTTCCAAAAGGGTGTGATGTACACCGTATGCTTTTGCAGCTGCGTCAGATGGAAGAAGAAGATCCTCTGCTGCATATTGTATGGAATGAAAAGTTAGGCGAAATTCATGCCCAGCTGATGGGGGAAGTGCAGATTGAGATCATAAAAAGCCTGATTATGGAGCGGTTTGGTGTGGCAGTTGAATTTGGCACCGGAAATATTCTATATAAAGAAACTATACAGGAAGCAGTGGAAGGTGTGGGTCATTTTGAACCCCTCCGCCACTATGCGGAAGTCCATTTGCTGATGGAACCGTTGGAAGCTGGAAGCGGTTTGCAGTTTGATACGGATTGCAGTGAAGATATTCTGGATCGTAACTGGCAGAGGCTGATTCTTACACATTTGGAAGAAAAGGAGCATTTAGGTGTTCTGACCGGATCGCCAATTACAGATATGAAGATTACGGTCATTACGGGGCGGGCGCATCAAAAGCATACAGAAGGCGGAGATTTCAGACAGGCTACTTATCGCGCAGTCCGTCAGGGGTTAAAAAAAGCCAAAAGTATTTTGTTGGAGCCATACTATGAATATCGCTTGGAAGTCCAGACGGAAATGATTGGCAGGGCGTTAGCAGATATGCAGAGGATGCATGGAACCTTTGGAACGCCTATGATGGAAGGGGAAATGTCTGTCCTTTGCGGAACGGCCCCCGTAGTAACGATGAGAGATTATCAGCAGGAGGTCATTACTTATACAAGAGGAAGAGGAAGGCTGTTTTGTACACTGAAAGGCTATGCCCCCTGCCATAATGCAGAAGAAGTCATAGATGCAATCGGGTATGATTCCGAGCATGATCTGGATAATCCGACTGGTTCTGTATTCTGTTCCCATGGTGCAGGATTCGTAGTCAAATGGGACCACGTTCACGAGTATATGCATCTGGAAAGCGGACTGGAGACATTGGATAAAAAGGAAAATTTAACGGAAGTGTCTTCACCATCCAGGCCGGGGGAGCCGGTATCCTGGCAAAATGAAAAAGAATTAGAGGAGATATTTGTCAGGACATTTGGACCGATTAAGCGTGATAGAAATGTTACATCTTATAGCAGTACATATAATCAAAATACAGAGCCCAAAGTCAGGATCAGGAAAAAACAGGATATTCAAGATGAATATCTGCTGGTGGACGGCTATAATATAATTTTTTCCTGGGATGAGCTAAAAGACCTGGCTGAAGTAAATATAGAAAGCGCCAGAAATAAACTGATGGATATCCTGTGTAATTATCAGGGATATAAAAAATGCATCCTGATCCTGGTTTTTGATGCCTATAAGGTGGAGGGAAATATCGGCGAGGTGCTTCAGTACAATAATATCCATGTGGTTTATACAAAAGAAGCGGAGACGGCGGACCAGTATATTGAAAAGGTTGTGCATGAGATTGGAAGAAAATATCATGTAACCGTAGCTACCTCTGACCGCCTGGAACAGGTAATCATCACGGGACAGGGCGCCCATCTGCTTTCCGCCAGAGGGCTGCTGGAGGAAGTTGAAATCGTAAATAATGAGATTCGTAATGAATGCCTGGCAAAGCGGCAAAACAGCCGGAATTATCTGTTTAACCATATGACGGAGGAAATGGCGGATTATATGGAGGATGTGCGGTTGGGGAAAAAAGAGATTAAATAAAGCAATTAAATAAAGCAATTAAATAAAGCAATTAAATAAAGCAATTAAAAACAGGTCAGAAAATTTGCTCATTCTCTGATCTGTTTTTATAGAATTTGAAACACGCGTTAGAAATCGTGTGTGATCCGATCAATCTGATTCAGCTCATCTTCCGTAAAGCTGGTATTATCCAGCGCCTGAATATTTTCCAGAATCTGCTCCGGCTTACTTGCACCAATGAGCACAGAAGTGACTTTTCCGTCTCTTAAAATCCATGCAAGCGCCATCTGTGTCAGTGACTGTCCTCTGTTTGCTGCGATTTCATTTAATCCCCGGACTTTTTCCAGCATTTCTGCCTTTAAGTCTTTTGCATGTAAATAAGGACTTTTCTGGTTTCCGATTCGGGAATCAGAAGGAATGCCGTTTAAATATTTACCGGTTAGGATTCCCTGCTGAAGGGGGCTGAAAGCAATGCATCCGATACCATTTCCATATAAGAAATCTTTTAACCCGTCTTCTTCAATCCACCTGTTTAACATGGAATAGGAGGGCTGATGGATAACAAATGGTGTTTTTAACTCTTTTAAAATTGTATATGCTTTGCTGGCTTCTTCTTTTTTATAATTAGAGATGCCAACATATAAAGCTTTTCCCTGGCGGACGATCTGGTCCAGTGCCAGCATGGTTTCTTCCAGAGGCGTATCCGGATCTGGCCTGTGGTGGTAAAAGATATCTACATAATCCAGTCCCATTTTCTTCAGGCTCTGGTCCAGGCTGGCTGTGAGATATTTGCGGGAGCCGCCGTTTCCGTAAGGGCCTTTCCACATATCATAGCCTGCTTTGGAAGAGATTATCAGTTCATCCCGGTACTGCATCAGGTCTGATTTTAGAATTTGTCCCATATTGGTTTCGGCACTGCCATAGACCGGTCCATAATTATTCGCCAGGTCAAAATGGGTAATTCCATTATCGAATGCGGTAAACAAAATTTTTTTCATATCTTCTAAGTTATTTACGGAACCAAAGTTGTGCCACATTCCCAGTGATAATGCCGGGAGATACAGACCGCTGTTTCCGCATTTATGGTAATGCATTTTATTGTTGTATCTTGTAGGATCAGCTGTGTACATGATATAATTCCTTTCTTGTTTTTTATACATTTTATATTAGAAAAGCAGTTAATACTATGGACTTTTCTGACTGGATATTTTATGATGGGTTTGTATATTTAACATAAGGAGATTATTATGGAAAGCCTGAAAGCGCAAAATCAAATCATTTGGCCTGAGCATTGTTATGTGAATGGAAATTGGAAATGTTACAGTATGGATAAGCATGCCCATGGAGGGCTGGAAATAAATTATATCCTGGAAGGCGCCTGCAGTTATATTGTGGGTGAAAAAGAGTATCGGTTAAAAAAGAAAAATATGATCGTTATCGAAGGAAAGATACCACATCAAAAAATCTTTGACCGGAATGTGCCCTGCACGGTTATGGGTGGGGAATTTCGTTTAAGAGAAACAGAGTTACCGATGCTGTCTTTTGGCGCTCTGGTAGAACAAGATAGGTATCTGGGGGATTTTCTGCGTCAGCTGAACGGATGCAGTGTGATTGAGGATGGTCATCTGCTTCTGGGGGATTTCGGAAGGCTGCACAGGGAGTGCCAGGATGAAATCAGGGATGTTTATATTGCGACTCTGACAAATAAATTCTTAATGGATACAGCAGAAGCTTTTTACAGCAAAAATCCCTCTGTTAACGCATATATCGTACAGATTAAGGAGTATATCAGAAATTATTTCTGTAAACTCTCTAATATACAGGAGATTGCCGGCCAGATGCACTTAAATGCCACTTATATGGAGAGGATATTCAAACGGGAAACCGGGTTTACAATCTGGCAGTATGTGCTGGAATGCAGGATGAATGCTGCAAGAGATCTGCTGGAAAATTCGCAGATTCCCATTGGGGAGATTGATCTCCTGATCGGGATGAATTCCAGGCAGACATTTTATATTCAGTTTAAAAGGCGTTATGGCATCTCACCGGCAGAATATCGTAAATTATACCAGAAAGATAAAGGTGGTGGAAAAAATTAAGCTGAAATAAGCCGGAACAGGCTGAAATAAACCGAAATAAAACCGGTGATTCCTTAAAAAAATGCAATGACAAACAGACCGGGATAGTATATAATGGGCATCATTAGCAGGAAAACAAAGAACTTTTAAGTTCACTGTATGCACAGCACATCAAGGGAAGAACGAAGGTGTGGAAATAAAATGGATAGTTTCAGAAAGGAGCCATAATGCGGGAAAAGCTGACGAAAAGCGATGTTAAGAAGATTGAAGAAGAGATAGAACACCGTAAGCTGGTAGTGCGCAAAGAAGCACTGGAAGCAGTAAAGGAAGCCAGAGCCCATGGGGATCTGAGTGAAAATTTTGAATACCATGCTGCGAAGAAGGACAAGAATAAGAATGAAAGCAGAATCCGTTATCTGGAACGGATGCTAAAGACAGCAGAAATTATTACAGATGAATCCAGGGATGATGAGGTGGGGCTTAATAATACGGTAGAGGTCTATTTTGAAGAAGATGATGATTCAGAGAAATTCAGGCTGGTTACTTCTATCAGAGGAAACTCCATGAAAGGCTTAATCAGTACGGAATCACCCATTGGAAAGGCTATTATGGGACGTAAAGTAAACGACCGGATCTTTATCAAGGTAAATGACAGCTATGGATATTATATTGTGATTCGGGCAATTGAGAAAACCCTGGAAGACGAGGCAGATCAAATCAGAAGTTTTTAAATTTGGAGGCAGAGATGACATTAAAAGAACGCATGGAAAAAGGATTTTTATACTACGAAGAAGGAAACGAAAGTGAAGAAGACCGCAAATATGAGAAGCTAATTGAAAAACAGAGACAGGACTGCAAAGAATTGATCTTTGATTATAATGCAACCCGTCCTTCCGATCTGAAGAGGAAAAAAGAGATATTGGGAAATCTCCTTGGGGAAATGGGGGAACATATCTGGATTGAGGCACCGGTATTTATGTCCTATGGATGTAATGTACATATCGGAGATTATTTTTATGCCAACTTTAATCTGACGATTGTGGATGACATTGACGTATATATCGGCGATCATGTCATGATGGCACCTAACGTGACCATTTCCGCAACCGGACATCCGGTTGATTATGAATTCCGCCGCCGTGGAACCCAGTTTTCCATTCCGGTAGTGATCGAAGATGATGTGTGGATTGGATCCAATGTTGTTATTTTACCGGGGGTCCGTATTGGGAAGAATTCTGTTATCGGGGCTGGCAGTGTGGTCACCCATGATATCCCGGCTGATGTAGTAGCGGTAGGAAATCCATGCAGGGTTATGCGTCAGATAACGGAACGCGACAAGGAATATTATACGAAGGACAGAAAAGTGGATAGTGAATTCCATATATAGGAATTTGGCTATAGGAACCGGGAGGGAATATGGGATATATTGATCTTCATATGCACACGGATATTAGTATCCCGGTTGTCCGTATAAGTCAGAATAAGCTTTGATATCCGTAACTGCGGAAACCAAAGCTTATTTTTTTCGCCTGAAAATAATCTGTATCAGCAGGCAGAAGATCAAAATTGCAGAAAGGGAAAATCCTGCAAAGCTAATCCATGGCATATTAAAGATTTCAGGTGTGATATCCGCCATGGAGATTAGGCCGGAGCCGATAAATAATGCAGATGCTATCATGCCAAGAACCAGCCGGTCTGCTATGCGATGGAGCCCATATAAGAAATCTTTAGAATCCGGTAATTCCAGATTGATTTTTGTCTGGCCATTTTTAGTGATATTCAGGAGGTCGGATAGCTGTGCCGGAATATCCAATGTTTTATCAAAGGAAGTATAGACAGAGCGGCCTTTGTGTAAAAGCTCCTTTTTCCAGTCCATTTCCTGAAACAAGAGGGAGGACATGTGGGAGGATAGGATCTGCAGGATACTTACTTTTGGAGAACAGATGCTAAGCGTGCCCTCCATTGTAATCATGCTTCTGCCAAGAAGGGTAATATCCATATTTACGGCAATGTGGTGATCTTTTACCATATCCAGAAGTTTTTCAATGAGTACACCCAGTTTCATGTTCCCTAAATCCATAGAGACATATTTGCTTACGATGTCATCAATATCTGTATACAGCCGGGCATGGTTAATCCGTTCTTTGGCCTCGCCTAAGGATAAAAGCACATTTTTCAATTCATAGATATCGTGTTTTAATATGGAGAGTATGGCACGTCTTAAAAGCTGCTTGTAGTATTCTGATAAATGACCGGTCATGCCAAGATCCAGCCATGCGATCTGCCCTTCTGAGATGCGGATATTTCCGGGATGTGGGTCAGCATGGAAGAATCCATCTTCCAGAATCTGTTTGCAGTAGTTTTCGGCAGCCTTTTCACCGATTTCTGTCATATCATATCCCTGGTCTTCCAGATCCGTGGTATGATCAATGGGTATCCCATCGATATAATTCATAACCAGCATGCGGGGAGTCGTGTATTCGTGCAGAACCTGAGGACAAGTGATATAGACGATATCTTTCTGGTTTTTATAGAACAAATCCAGATTTCTGGCTTCCTGTAGAAAATTCATTTCTTCCTGGGCTGTTTTCCATAACTCATCCAGAATCATTTTAAAATCAATTAAGCTTCCGGTGCCTATGGTCAGCTTTAAGATGCGGACGGCTTTTTTGAGGAGCTTAATATCGTTTGACATGGTTTCTTTAATTGCAGGGCGCTGTACTTTAACGACTACGTTGGTACCATCTGATAAAGCTGCCATATGTACCTGGGCAATAGAAGCAGAGCCCAGAGGCATCGGTTCGATTTTAGAAAATATCTCACCGGATGGACGTCCAAGCTCTTCTTCTATAACAGACTTTATGGTATCAAAAGACAAGGGCTTTACCTGGGTGCGCAGCTTGGAAAGCTCTTTGCAATATGCTTCCGACAGCATATCAGAACGCATGGACATGATCTGACCCAGCTTGACATAAGTGGGTCCCAGATCTTCTAATATTTCCCGCAGCTTTACCGGCGATAAGCCACGGGTAATATGATGCTTTTTCAGTACTTCCAGTATGTCTTTTAAACGACCGCCGGGAAAGTCCTCCTCCCTTGTATTCGTTGGGGGGATGTCCTTATTTAAGGTCTCATTGCTCATGATCCTTTTCTTCTCCGTTTATATCATTCTGTGCTTCGGCTGATTTGCAGCAGCAGTCTTCGGATTCATCAGAAGAGCAGCAACAATCGTCGCTTTCATCAGAAGAGCTACAACAGCAATCCTCACCTTTGTCACAGGAGCAGCCTGGTTTTTCTTTTTCCATTGCGGCAAGTTTTTCTTTTAATACCGCAAGCTCCTCTTCCGTCATGTGATTGACTGCTTTCATTACATCCTTGTATTCTCTTACAATATTTACGGTAACATGATCATTCATTTTTTCTTTGGCATTGCGTTTTAATTCTTCATTTAACACTTTTCCCTGTTCTACGGTAATCTCACCTTTTTTTACAAGGTTATCTATGATCTCCATGGTAGATTCCGCTGTGGTTGCAATAGCGCCGACGCCTGCCAGAAATATTTTCTTTAATCCTTCACCTAATTCCATATAAGTATTCCTTTCTATGTTTGCTGATGTACCAGTTACTATTTTTATAGTATAACATATTATCAGACGATTTTTCATTTTTAGGAAAATTTTATAAAATTATTAAGATTTTATAGATAAGAACAAAATTATAATTTTCACATGAATTATTAAGAAATTGTTTAGTCCGACTTTACACAGACTTTACATAAAAAGGTTAGACTAAAATCTTAATATGACCTTTTCAGAATTTTCAATCTGACTATAGGAGAGGATGGTAAAATGAACAAAGAAGTTGATTGTAAGACTGGATTAAATAAAGAACAAATTGCCGAAAGGATAAATGAGGGGAAGCAGAATATTGTACAGAGCAATATAACTAAGACGAAAGGTCAAATCATCAAGTCCAATGTATTTACTCTGTTTAATCTGCTGAATCTGCTGATTGCAGTTGCACTGGCGGTAGTGGGTGCCTGGTCTAATATGGTATTCATCAGCATTATTTTAATGAACATAATCATAGGGATTGCACAGGAATTAAAGGCAAAGAAACTGGTTGAAGAATTATCATTATTATCGATGCCTACCGTGACCTTAATCCGGGACTGTGAGGAACAGACTGTGTCCGTGGAAGAAATCGTACAGGATGATATCATGCTTCTGGAAAGCGGAAAGCAGATCAGCTGTGACTCTGTGGTAATAGAAGGAGAGCTGGAGGTAAATGAGTCCCTGTTGACAGGGGAATCAGATTCCGTGATAAAAAGAGCCGGTGACAGGCTGCTTTCAGGCAGCAGTGTCATTTGCGGGAAATGTTATGCTCAGGTTGAACATGTGGGAAATGAAAATTATGCGGCTAAAATTTCAGAAGAAGCAAAGAAAATGAGATGCGTTAACTCGGAACTCATGAATTCCATGAAGAAAGTTACGAAGATCACAAGCTTTCTGATTATCCCCCTGGGGATTATCCTTTTTGCGGAAGCATTTTTCTTAAGAGGGGATTCCACCTTTAGTGCAGTGGTATCCAGCGCTGCCGGGTTGCTGGGGATGCTTCCGAAAGGGTTGGTTCTGCTGATCAGTATTTCACTGGCCGGGGGCGTGATAAAGCTGGCAAAACAAAAGGTTCTGATTCAGGATCTGTATTCGCTGGAATCCCTTGCCCATGTGGACATCCTGTGTCTGGATAAAACAGGAACGCTGACTGAAGGAAAAATGCAGGTGAGCAGGACATACGATCTGGGGAAGGAACACGGCATTGAGGCGGACTTTTCCGGGATTATGGGAAGCTTTTTGCATCACAGCGATGACAACAACGCGACATTTCAGGCTTTGAAAGAATACTACCCCACGGAGGATGCCTATCATGTTATTCGTAAAATACCTTTTTCCTCCCAGCGGAAATGGAGTGCGGTTACTTTTGAAGGGGCCGGAACCTTTGTAGTGGGGGCGCCGGAACGCCTGTTAGCGGGCAAAATTCCAGGATATATTCAAAAGGATATTGAAAATGGAAAAAGGGTTATTATTGCAGGCATTACCGGTGATGAAGTACATCCGGACGAAAATCTTACCGGGGTGGTACCGTTAATGGCTGTGGTCATCAATGATAAGGTGCGGGAAAATGCTTCTGAAACCTTGCGGTATTTCAAAAAAGAAGGGGTTGAAATTAAGATTATCTCCGGTGACAATCCTGCGGCAGTATCGTCTATAGGAAAAGAGGCGGGACTTGCTAATTACCGGGCGTACGTAGATATGAGCACCATTGGAGAAGAGGCAGATCTTACTGAGATCACTTCTAAATATACGGTATTTGGACGGACGACCCCGCTGCAGAAGAAACTGCTTTTACAGGCAATGAAAGAACAGGGGCATTCCGTGGCAATGACAGGAGACGGTGTGAACGATCTGCTTGCGTTAAAAGAAGCAGATTGCAGTATCGCTGTTGCTGAAGGAAGTGATGCGGCGAAGCAGGTCGCCCAGGTAGTATTGCTGGATTCTGACTTTTCCTCTCTGCCGAATGTGCTTTTGGAGGGCAGGAGAGTCGTTAATAATGTGACTAGAGTAGCAGGGGTCTTTTTTATTAAGACAATATATTCGGTACTGTTGACCATTATCTGTATCCTTTTGAATGCTCCGTTTCCGTTTATTCCAATTCAAATTACATTGATTGACGCCGCGATTGAAGCGTATCCGGCATTTTTGACTGCATTTGAGCCAAACGGAAATAAAGTCGGAGAACGATTTCTTCCGGCGGCGTTTAAAAGGGCGGTACCGAACGCTATTGCGATTGTATTTGGAGTCCTGGCTGTATACCTGGCAGCTCCGCTGTTGGGTGTTGGAGCCGGGCAAATGAATACCACGGCATATCTGCTGGTAGCAATCGTGAGTATTTCAGCAGTGATCAGGTCCAGTGCTCCGTTTACAAAACTGAGAGTCTTTGTCTGCAGTACGATGACATTTGGTTTTATTGCAGCCATTACGTTATTTCATTCCCTGCTTAAAATTGAAAGGCTAGGCTTTGATGCCATTATGATATTGGGCTTTGTTTTGGTGGGAGCACTTTTGCTGGAACGGATTGCGGCAATGGTTATTCACATATCCCAGGGCAAAAATGCAGCAGGGACAATGTCAGGCAGTGAACGATCAATAGGTGAAAATTAAAAAAAGAAAAAAGCAATGATTCTGGTGAGTAATGAGGGCAGGAATCGTTGCTTTTTCATGTTTATAAAACTTTTGTGGAATATATTTACGGGTAACAGTATCGACATGTGACCGAATAGTGATATAATAATTATCATAATAATCATTATGATTAGCACGTATAATTAGAAAGGAAAGGTGGCGGTAATGGATGAGGGGGAAATGATAGAGTTTAAATGAGCAGATTCAGACCTTTAGAGAATACGATGAAAAATATTCTATTCATTATTTATGTGAAGAATGGATGGGTACACTTTTGAACTTGCTGGATGACAGTGGCGATAAGACTGACTATGCAGAAGTAATGAAGTGCTACAGGAAAATGGGAATGTAGAGTCCGTCATTCCTTGTTTCAACCAGTGAAATAGATGTGCGAAGGGCATATGCGGAATTATGGATATGATGGAATAACAAGAATATAATAGTAAATTGAAAAGAGTGCAGGGCAGTTGATGTGCTAAAATTCTGCCTGAAAGATAAATGCGGGGAGTGCATATTATTATGAAGAAAAAAAGGCATGGACAAATGTCAGAGTCTATACCGGTTGGCATTATTCTTGCGATTGTAGGCGGATATCTGGATGCCTACACCTATAATGCAAGAGGACATGTATTTGCAAATGCGCAGACGGGAAATATGATTCTTCTGGGTCAAAATTTGTCTCAGGGTCAATGGATGGAAGGAATTCAATATCTGATTCCGATAATTGCATTTGCAGCCGGTATCTATATTGTAGAGAAAATAAAAGAGAGGTTTCAGAAACACACACAAATACATTGGAGGCAGATTATTGTTCTGATGGAAATGATCTTGCTCCTGGCTGTGGGATTTCTTCCCCAGTCCCTGAATCTGTTTGCGAATGTCAGCGTATCCTTTGTGTGCGCCATGCAGGTGGAAAGTTTTCGAAAGGTAAAAGGTAATGTTTACGCTACCACGATGTGCACCGGCAATCTGAGAAGTGCAACGGAGTTACTCTGTGCGTATCGCCAGACGAAAAATCCGGAACTCAGGAAGCGGAGTCTGCAGTATTACGGAATTATCCTGGTATTTATTCTGGGGGCAATCCTGGGAGTGGTAATGACGCGTATATTCCGTGACAGAGCTGTAATTTTCTGCTGCATTTTTTTGGCTGCCGGATTTCTGATCATGTTTATCAAAGAAGATGTTGAGGGATCAAAGGATATACAATGAAGCATTGCATGGGGCGGCATCGCCAAAGGAAGAAGCATATTCCCCGGGAGGAAATATGCTTCTTTGTTCTTTTTCATACAGGCTTATTAAGATTTCACGGTCATAGTACTTTTCAGGCCTTTTTTGTTCAAAAGTTTTTTATAGTAGGAAGCCTTTGATTTTGGTACTTTCATTATGGCATTAGCATGAATACCGGTAATAGCCTTGGTTCCCACGGCCTTCAGCTTCCTGGACTTGAAAGTAATCGACTTAAGTTTTTTATCTCCATAGAAAGCATATCTGCCAATGGTCTTTACCGTTGATGGCAGGACTATGGAGGTGAGGGATTTACACTTCATAAATGATTTGTCTCCAATGGCAGATATCCTGGATGCGCTCATTGTTACTTTTTTGAGAGACGTACAGTTATAAAATGCTAGTTTTCCGATAGAGGTTACGTTTTTGCCAAGGGTTACTTTTTGCAATTTTTTATTTCCTTTGAATGCAGCACTATCAATTGCAGTTACTTTCAGTGTGGTTTTCAGGAATTTTACCGTGGATGGTACAGTCAGTGTTTTCAAGGAAACGCCCCTTTTCACACCGGTTAATTTTACGCTTGATGATGAGGTGACTTTATAGCTTAGTTTTCCATAAGTAAAAGTATTACCTGCAGCCGGTTTCTTTAAAGTCAGTGAAGATACTGCGTTTGCCAGTGTTTTAATTGCGTTGTCTACTTCAGCTTGTGCAGCATTTTCTTTTTCGGATACGGTTTTGGCGCCAGCCAGGGCATTTTGTAGTGAGCGGAATGAAGAATCCGTATAATTGCCCTGCTTAATTCCGGCAGCGGATGCAATTTTCTGGTTCAGTATGGTTTTGTCGGCTAGCTTTATGAGACCCTGAAAAGCGGTGTTTAATTTTGCTAAAACGCTGTCAACACTGTTCTGAGAGGCGTCTTCATTGGCGGCAGCTGCCCGGGCTTCTTTTAAAGCTGCTTCAAATACTGCCCAGCTTGCCTTGGTGTAAGATGAAGAATTTAAGTTTGCCAGGGATGCTATACGATTGTTCAGATCAGTCATATCCGCAGACGGAGTCCCCTGAGTGTTCGCCAGATCGGAATAAATTTCCCGTCCGTCCTGGGTGCCAAGCATGATCTCTTCGACTTTTACGTTTTCTGAGGTATCTTTATCAAAGGTTATTTTGGCGAGTGTAGTGGGCTGGCTTTGATAGGAAACCGTTAATTTGAGCTGCCCGTTTTCCACATCCTGTCTGAGGATCGTGCCGCCTTTAGCATCAATTTTAACAACATTGGCTCCAGCCAGATCAATAACGGCATCTATTACACGAGTCTGAGATTTTTGGTTCTCTAACTTTAAAACACCATTTTTTCCAGCCCGTTCAAATATAACTTTTTCTATATCTCGATTTTTCTTCACCATTTCTTCCTGGCTCAGGAATGCACTGGTATCGAATACTTCTCCGGTCATGGATACCGGTTTATCCACGCGAAGACCGTAAAGTGCAAGTGCCGCTATGTCGGAGTTGTCTCCGCCCTCCAGTTTTTTTCCGGAATCTATGGTCTGTCCGCCCAGCCCAATAAAAATATCCATATTGGATGGATCGGATGAACCATGATTGGTACTGTTTCCGCCGTGGTCTGAGTTGGCGATAATTAGGGTGTCGTCATAACTGCCTTTCTCTTTTAGTGAATCGGTCACAGCTTTAAAGTAATCGTCATAGAGCTTTAATTCGGACCAATAGCGGTCGTTATAGTATCCGGTACTGTGGCCGATGTGATCCATATAATCGCTTTGCATGTAAACTAATGCGGTATTATTATAAGCATCACTTCTGATATAGTCGGCTACGTTATAGAAACTTTTCTGAGATGCAGAGGATTTGCCGATTACAGCCGCATCTGCTTCGATAATGCCGTTTAAGATAGGGTTCCATTCGGAAAATGCAGCCATAGGCCTGTCTGGAGTTGCAGCTGTTACAGCTTTGAACATGGAAGGATAGAGCGGTGAATCTTTCGCAAAGTCCGCATAATATTCCTGTCCGGCACTTGTGTTGGTAAGCTGGTATTCCGAAAGTACATCACCCCATGGGATACCATGGATCATGGAACTGTAATTCTGTCCGGAAATGGAAGGGGTCACCGCCTGGGCGGTATAGCTGGTGGCAAATTCCTTGTTGAACAAATCCATGGCATAGTCATTGGTTCTCTTTGCCATAATAGCAGGATCATTAGTTTTTACAGGAAGTATGGAATTGGAAGTGGTATAGTAAATCTCATCAGGATTCCATACCTGTCCGCCACCGTCTGTGGTCAGTACTACTGCATGTTTATAAGGATAAATGGCAGCAGCATCTGCAGCTGCTTCTTTTTGATCTGCTGGAGCAAGTGCAACATCTCCGGCACCGATCACGCCGTCACCGTTGAAATCAAGGGCATTTTTGGCATAAACTTTAATCGTCTGTCTGGCATCCTGAGGGTTCATGGCATTCGTTACATCTTTGCCATTCTCAAATGCATGAAAGTTCTCGATAGAGAGGGTCGTATCTGTTGTGGCGGATATGCTGTTGATCTTAAAGTTCAGCTTTCCCAGACGGGTGGTGTCATATTGCCGGAAATCATCCGTAACCAGCGCTGCGGTTGAAGTGATCTTCAAACGTCCGGCCTGGCTGCTGTCTATGGCAACGCCGTTCATTTTGTGCTGCACGTCTTCGTAGGTAAGGATTGCCGGGTCATAGACCAGATCATAAGTAATTTTATTTACAGAACCTGCTTCGTCTGCATTTGCATGGAGATTCACATTCATTTCTGAACCTTCTGCGGCTGTAGAAGAAGAAACAATGCCCAGATTTACCTGCTGGGGCTGTGGTTCTTCGATATCTGCATTTTCAAAAGCTTTTTCATCCAGTGCTTTTACCTGTTGGGGAGTCAGAGCCTGATCATACAGTCTGGCAAAGCTCACATCAGCATTTGACAAATACTCAGCACTGTTGCCTGGGCTGCTGTCCCCTCCGATTACAAAATTAAATGCAGTTGTATTTGAGGTGAATTTAACCGGGCCTGATGCTGCAATTTCACCAGCAAGTTCTCCATTGACATATAGTTTAACGGATTCTCCGTCTACCACACCGATTGCATGAACCCACTGACCTGCCTGGATTGCAGCAGTAGGCTGCCTGTATGATCCGCCTACATGGGCAAAGAAAGTGAGCTTTCCACCATCCAGTCCAAGGCCTATTCCGCCGCTCTGCTGGTTAGAGAAAATGTCGTGTTCACCGGATGGAAGGCTGTTATATTTAAACATGCATTCTATAGATACTGCATTTGTGATTTTTGCATATTTGGATGCGTCGAAAGGATAAATGTAAGCTGAGCTGCCGTCAAAATGAGCGATGGGCTTATGCAATTCCAAACTTTCTGAAATCAAAGGATTGCCAATTGTGCGGTAGGAGTTGGCTGTTTCGGAATGGTCGGTTGCGAGCTGGTCCGAGAAATCCACATTCATCACTCTGGCTTCCGGCAGTTCCGTTTGCAAGGAAAAATCATAAGGCGATGCTGAGCTATTTGAAGATGCAGCCTCTTCGGTCTGGGGTGTAATATTTAAGAGTGCGGGTGTGGCGGTTTCCTCAGAGGATTCCGACAGGGTTTGGCTGTCTGATTCTGTGTCAGGTTCCTCTGCCTGAAGTGCCATGGTTTCCTGTTCCGTTTGGATTTCTGAAAGGGATTCTTCGGTCATTTCTGTTTCTGCAGCCAGAGCCGGAATACCGGTATTTGGAACCGTCAGTGATACTGCCAGCAAAAGTGCAACTGCTTTTCTTTTCATAATGTTCTCCTTTACATACTTAAATTGTTTGATTTGGACATTGCCCATTATAGCAATGGGCCTTTGCAATAACAATAAAATCCAATTCAAGTTTTTGTAAAGTAATTGTAAAAATACAAATTAAAATACAGGATATTGTTGTAGAAAAACTACAAAAAAATATATTTATCAGAAAATTATGAGCTGATTTGGGAAGAAATTCAGCTTATATAGAACCATAAGTCTTAATCAATTTGTAAGAACCGCTCTCAAAGCGTGATACCCTGCTGAGCGAATGCAATTTTAAAACACAATCTAAAGTGATGTGTAGAAAAATTACAAAATATAGGGTAAAATAAAAGAAACACGAAATAATGATGGATATAATTGTATGAAAATAAAAACAATAAATAACAGGTATATTCCAAAGCATGTTCAAAGCGTATTTAAGCAGGAAGACTTGATAAAAATTGGATTTCCAAGTACAATAAAAGGAATCAGGGAATCAGGGAATCAGGGAATCAGGGAATCAGGGAATCAGGGAATCAGGGGAGCATGGCAATGGAAAACGGGCAATAGCCGGGAGGATAATTAATATGAGAAGAAGTGACAGGGAGATTAAAGATTTAAATGAAATAATAAATGTGATTCAGCAGTGCGATACCTGCAGAGTAGGTTTAATGGATGGAAAAGTACCTTATATTGTTCCGCTTAGTTTTGGTTTCCGAGAGGAAAACGGCAAAATAGCGTTGTATTTTCACAGTGCTCCGGAAGGGAAAAAGATTCGCCTGATGGAAGAAAATAAAGTTGCCGGATTTGAAATGGATACGGCACATGAGCTGATTGAAAGTAAAACCGCATGTGGATATGGAATGAATTACAAATGTGTTCTGGGGGTTGGAACCATTTCATTTATAGAAGAATTTGATGAGAAAAGGGCAGCGCTATCTATTTTGATGGAGCAGTATACTGCAAACCGCGATCTGCCGTTTTCCGATAATATGATAAAAGCAGTAAAGGTTATAAGACTAGAAGTGGAGGAAATCAGCTGCAAATGCTGTAATCGGTAACAACATATGGAAAAAGAGTATTATACGGTAGGAGAGGTGTCAAAGCTCTGCGATATTCCGGTTCGGACACTGCATTATTACGATGAAATTGGTCTGTTGAATCCTGCGAAAAAAGATGGGGCTACCGGCTACCGCTACTATGGAAAATCCCAGCTTCTTCATGTAAATATAATAAAACAGTTTAAGGTGCAGGGATATAATATTAAAGAAATCAAGGAGCGCCTGGCAAATCATTCCGCCAGCGTAAGCAGGGAGGCTCTGCAGCACAAACTATCAGAAATTAAAGAAGATATAGAAGGGCTGATTCTTCTTAAAAAGAGATTAGAATATTATTTGAATGCATTAAATTACCAGGACCATCAGCCCCATATCCATGCTCAGTCAATTCCGCCCATGAAGGTGCTTTCCATTAGAAAGAAAGGGGCGGCAGATCCGGTTGGATTTATGAAGCGCTTTGCCGGACTGGAAATGCTCTTAAAGAAAGAAAAGTGTCGTGCCACTGGACCGGTAATGGCAATCTATTACGATGATTATCACGCATATGATCCCATGAATGCGGATATAGAGGTATGCGTGCCTGTTCAGGAAGATTTGGAAGATTCCATTCATATCCGTGATTTTGGAAATATGGAAGTGGTATCCGCGATTCATTATGGTGCATACTGCATGGAATACCAGACTTATGGGATTATGATGGAATGGATGGAAAAAGAAGGATATGAAATGTGCGGAAATGCCATTGAAAAGTATCTGATTGATCCGGTGCTTACAGACCATGAAGAAGAATTTATCACTGAATTAATGATTCCGGTAAGGAAACGGTAAGCAATGGATTGAAAGCGATTGAAAGCGGAATGAAAAATGGAATGAAAAAAAGCTTGACCCTACAGCCACTGTAGGGTTTATTCTTTTTATGTAATAACACAATGTTTACCCAATATAGTAATAGAAAGGAAATTTGAAAAATGGTACATTTAGTTTATTGTGATGATAAAGCGAAGGTTTTGGAAAAAATTCTGGAGGGGACAAAGCATATGGTTGTCCGTGGAGCAGCCGGAAGAAAGATTCCTCACAGCCGTGTGTTTGAGGGGGAAAAGCTGTACTTTATGAAAAAGGGCACAGGAATGATATCTGCAAAAGCTGAGGTTGTTCATGTGGATAATTATCTGAAGCTGTCAGAAGGAGAGATTGAAAAAGTACTGGAGGAAAACCAGGATAAGCTGGATCTTACAGAAAAACAAAAAGACAGATGGCACAAAAAGTGCCTCTGTCTGGTTGAATTTAAGAATGTTGAACAAATTGAACCCCTGGAATTTGACAGGCAGGGAAATATGGATGACTGGCTGATCCTGCAGAAGATAGAAGATGTCGTTGTGGGAACCAGTATTCCGTATAATTATGATAATGCAAGGTTTAAATAACAGTTGCCAGATAATCCAGTATTTCACCGGCATTGGTGTCTGGCTTTGCTTTTTCAAAAACCTTTTCAATGATTCCGTTTTCATCGATGACATAGGTACTGCGTACCACGCCCATGCTTACTTTCCCGTATAATTTCTTTTCTTTCCACACATCGTAAGCCTGAATAGCGGTTAGATCTGGATCGGATACTAAAATGAAAGGAAGATTATATTTTTCGGCAAATTTAACATGGGATTTTTCGCTGTCCTTGCTCACACCGATTACAACGACGTCCTTTTCCTGAAAGCCTTGATAGGCGCTGGCGAAAGCACATGCCTGTTTGGTACATCCCGGTGTATTGTCCCTTGGATAAAAATAAAGGACTACCTTTTTACCAGCGAAAGAAGAGAGTGTGACGGCGTTGCCGTCTTTGTCATTTAGAGTGAAATCAGGTGATTTGGTTCCTGCTGCTAACATAATAAAACCTCCTTGAATGTTTTTGTTAAGACCGAGCATGTTGAAAGATTTTAATACAACATATTTAATACAACATATTTATTACAACATATTTATTCTAACATATTATGTACAATTTTTGTAATTAATATTTTGCAGTAAAGGTATCTGGCGATAGGGAGATTTTATGATCATATAAAGAAGTAGAAGAATTTATAAAGGGAGCTGACTGTATGAGATACGGGCAGCTCCCTTTATAATGGGTTTATTTAATGCTCCTGGACACCGTGGAAAGTAAGCAGCAGAGTTTTTATCTCGTGAGGTTTTAAGTAAAGTTTGATTATCTGATCCTGAAATTCTGCGGATTCTATGCAGGATTCGTCTAAAGTGCAGACAGATACTGCTGATAAAGGAAGCGGGCTGTATAATTCATCTGAAGCTGAAAAACCATCATAGTTCACCAGCCTGATGAGTATCTGACCGGGATTTTTTTGGGAGCGCTTGATCATTGATATATACAGGGATTGCCCAGCCAAATAAAAACCATAGGATTTTGAGGTCAGAGAAGCGAAGGTGTGCCTGTCAGCCAAAACTGTATGGCAAAAAGGCGATACCCGGAAAGCATCTTCACGCCGGAGAATCTGAACGGTACTCAGGGATGGGCCAATAGGCAGGATGGAATATTCAAATGATAATTCTTGCAGTAGCTGTCCGTCTGCCTGGCCATCTGTCAAAAATGTTTTTTCAAAGCTTCTATAAAGTGTAATATCTATGCTTCCGTCCGCCTGAGAGCGTGGGGCTGCTTCGTGCAGTCCCCCTTTAGACAGGAAAGCAAGGCCGCTGCCATCGGATCTCTTTTTATAAATGATGTTTCCAAAACTTTTTTCTTCCCGTTCTTCTTCCTTCCAGTTTTCGGATGATCTGCTTCTGCCCACGGTTCGCTCTACAAAAGAAAATGCTTCTTCTGCAAAATAAGTTTCCGATTGAATTTCGCTGCGTACACGCAAGACAAAACGATGGTCTTTTACGTTGTTGTTTATTACGGTGCGGCATTGAATCATATCGGAATTTTTGGCTAATGTGAGGTAAGTCTTGACAGCCAGTACCTCATGGCAATCACTCCTGCGGGTATATTGGCGGTGGTACTCCATGTGCCCGGGCAGGGGGAGCAGATGATTTATGCAAAAGGTACATTTGTTTGGACCGTCGGATACGACTTCGACTCCCAGGGAGTGCCCGCTACAGTGTACTGCATCCGGGACAGGAGATCTGGAGTTCCAGCCATCTCCAGTTTCCCCATAATCTGCAAATGTAAGGAGATTGGAAAAGGTTCTGTTATCTCTAAGGTCGGTAAGGGTAATTTCACCACCATTTGAAATATCCAGGTGTAAAAATTCATTTCTGGCAGACAGCGGTCCGGTTCTCAAACTTTCGAAATATCTCACCGGGGTGGGTGAGGGTTTAATATAAAACTCGCTTTTTCCCATGGCAGGTATGGCTGCTTCAAAGCATATGGTATAAAGGTCGGCAACCGAACCGTAATATTCTCTGGGTTTCCTTGCGTTGGAGTTCTTTCTGACGAATTCAATCTGATAGGGAATTGCCGTGCCGTGTCTGTCTTGCAGGAGAAAAGAATTTATTTCTTCGGAAGGAATCACCGGGTATTTTTCCTTTAGAAAGTCAGTAGGAAAAGAAATATCAACTGTGACTACCTTGTTAATTTCAAACGGAAGAGAATTAAAAAGGGTAAGCAGGATACCCTGTTCCTGACTTTTTACCTCTTCGGTACAGGCGGCAGGTAAAAACGGTGTTAAAGCATGTTCAAAAATTTCCCTGGCTATCTGGGACGACTGACGATAGCGGTAAAGCATATCCTGATGTACTTCATCTACAGAACAGCCGCATATGGAGTCGTGGGCATGGTTTTTAAGCAGGTACTTATATGCCAGATTTTCGAACCCCGGGGACACAGAGTATCCATACAGAGACGCCAAAGCTGCGGTGGGCAAAGCCGATTTTTCTAAAAGAGTCTGAACCTGGTCGTTGGCACATTTAATATCATACCGGCTGGACAGGGTTCCGGATATCAGCTTATTATGTTCTTCAACAGCCTGGGCAGGCGATTGGAGTTCTCCTGGTCGGACGGGCATATCCGATATATATTCTTTTAAATGGCTGAAAAAGGAAGTAACATGGCCTATTGATATGTTACAGGAAAAGGTTTCTTTTAAATAGTCAGAAAGAGGCACGGCATCCGGATGGATGGGAGTGTGGTCCATTCCGTCCATAAGGATAACAAATGGAAGCGGTGAACGAAGGAGTTCCTTTTGCACATATGCAAATGCGGCTTCTTCCATGCTCTTTGCTTTTTGGCTGCCCGAGTACACTTCATACCAGAAACTACCATAACCACAGCTTTCCGGTACTTTATAAGTGATACATTTACTTTTATCCGGAGATTCCCAGATAAAATAAGAGGGCAGATCGGATTCATTTGTCCCCCTCCCTAATATAGCGGCGGTAATACCGAATCCGTTTAATATCTGTGGCATTTGTGAAACGTGTCCAAAGGTATCACAGAGATAGCCAAGAGGCAGAACGGACGCATCCCGGGACAGATGGGACAAGGTTTCTCTCCCCATATTTAAATTTGCAATGATGCTTTCTCCGCTGATGAGATTTTCGTCTGGCATTGTATACCATGGACCGGAGGCCAGCCGGCCGGAATCTAAAAGCTTTTTAACTCTTTCCTTGTCCTGAGGCATGATCTCAAGATAATCCTCAATCATAACAGTTTGCCCGTCACAAATAAACGTCGAAAATTCTGGCGTGGTTTCCAGAGTTGTGAGTATCTCCTGGAAAACATCCACAAATCTAAAACGAAAAGACTGAAACGGCAGATACCATTCCCGATCCCAATGGGTGGAGGGAAAATATAAAATTTCCTTAATGCTGGTATTAGAACGCATAGATATACTCCTTTCTTGTGGATTGAAATTTGAATAATATAGGTATAGAAGTTCTGACATGTCCTATAATGATAAGTATTTTATTGTTTTCATTACATGCTGAGAATTTAAAAAAAGCATATATCATGGCTTGTAATATGTCAATTCTTATCTGCAAAAATGGGATTTTAGACAAAAAAGGTCTTCTAAAATTCATGAATTGGATAGTTATATTACGAAGTTAAAATAGAAAAGTAACAAAAAGAGAGAATGAGTAATGTGAAAAATAACGAAAACATATAATTAAAAATAAAATTAATTGACATATAGTACAACAACTGGTAAAGTTAAGTATAAGAAACGACGAATAATTTACTAGAAATTAGAAAAGTTAGGTTACTAAGTTAGTGATAATGACAAGAGGAGGTGAATATAAAGTTTTATTAAAAATGTAAACAGAGAAACACAGTAAGATGCAAGTGGAGTAGTCAGGTAATTTAATCTTACAAAAAGAAAAAGGAGAATACAAAGATGAAAAAAGTTTTGGTTTTAGGGATGGTATTTGCAATGTGTATTCCATTATTAAGCGGATGTGGAAAAAAGAATGAAACAGTTACACTAACAGTATGGGGAGATACGGATAACCAATCAGTTGTTGAGGGTGCATTCACGGAAATCAACGAAGCTTTTGAAAAAGCAAATCCTGATATTAAGCTGGATTATCAGTATTCCGGTACATTTGACACGATTAATGTTGCCGTACAGTCAGATTCCCTGCCTGATTTATTCTGGGTACAGGGAAACAAATCTACGAAGATGGCAGAGCTGGCACAAAACGGATATCTTCTGAATTTGGATGAGTGTTAGTGTAGGTTAAAAAAGGCAACCCATCCGTTATCCACAGTCTTCTATTGATTATGCTACTGTAGACGGTTCGGTATATTGCAGTTATCCTGCATTCATCGATTATGTAACGGTTTATTATAATAAAGATTTATTTGAAAAAGCAGGGGTTAAAAAGCCTGAGAATTTTGCGGAATTTGAAAGTGCCCTGGCAGCCTTGAAAGATAGCGGAGTAACACCGATTGCTTTAGGCGGGAAAGGTGACTTTGACCGCTATTGGTTAATCCAGTTAATGGCTCCGGCATTGTGCAATGATACATTAGCGGCAATTAAAAATGGAGAAAAACCGGACTATGCACCTATGAAAGAGTTATTTGACAAATATCGCGAATATTCCGAGAAAGAATATATGGGAAAAGATTTCACCTCTATTGACGGTGTGGGTGCGCAGCTTGCATTCACCAACGGACAGGCTGCCATGAGTATTGACGGTACCTGGAATAATCAGATGTACAAAGATTTAAACTTTGAAGTGGGAAGCTTTGCGTTCCCATCAGCAGACGGTACCCGTTATGCACAAAGCGGTGAGAGTCAGTATAATACATATGCCATTGCCAAAAAGACAGAGCATCCTGAGCAGGCAGTAAAATACCTCCAGTTCCTGAACAGCAAGGAAGCAGAGCAGATTTTAGAAGATCATGTAGGAAGTATTCCGGCAGTAAAAGACTTAACACCAAAGGATGAGACTGTATCAGAACACTCTGATTTTGATCAGGTTGGATTTAACATTTATCATGTGCTCAGCGGTGTTGCAGACGAAAATGGTAAACCTCAGGATATTCTGCTGGGAGATGTACTGCCCAAATTAATGATGTCTGAGATGACAGGAGAAGAGGCAGTGACAAAAATACAGGAAGAAATAGCAAAAAGCAGCGTAAAGTAGACTTTTTACAATTGCTTTTCGCAGAGGTACATTTCCGTTTGGGAGAAAATGTTCTGAATCCGGAAGGAGCAGCAGAAGAAGATAGGCTGTTGCAGCCCGCTGTGTCTTCCGATTCCGGGCAGGCTGACATCAAGGAACAAACAGTTGCCGAAAAGCAATTTGAAAACACGCTCTAACGTTCACTTGGAGGATAAAATGAAAAAAATAATAAGAAAACGGCCATTTATCTTCTTTCTGGTACCGGGGTTTATTCTGTATTCCATATTTGTTATTTACCCTATTTTTGCGGCAGGACAGTTAAGCCTGTACCAGTGGAACGGTATCGGTAAAAAAATATTTGTGGGGATTAACAATTATGTGGAGTTATTCACGAATGCGGACTTAATGGCACAGATGATGAATGCACTGAAGAACAGTTTAACAATATTTGTATTGACAGTCCTGATAGCAATGCCCATTCAGATCATTATGGCATATATGATTTTCAGCAAGGCTAAGGGCAAAAATTATTTTCAGGTTGCTATATTTTCACCACAGTTCATTTCCACACCGGTAATCGTGTTTATCTTTACCCTGATCTTTGATGGAAATATCGGAATCGTAAATAAGTTCCTGGAAATGGTGGGGCTGGGCGCCTTAACACGCTCCTGGCTTGGAATTCCCCAGTATGGCATTTATATTATCTGGGCAATGATTACCTGGGCAGGAATTGGTGTAGGCATGATGTATTTTATCGGTGCAATGAAAATGATCGGCATGGACAGTTTGGAAAGTGCGTATCTGGAGGGTGCCGGTTTCTGGAGAAGGCTATGGTACATTATTATACCACAGGTTAAAATGACCATCTTAAACCTTGTACTGGTCGGCTATATTGTGAGTATGACGATTTTTGATTACAGTTATATTATGGGAGGTACCTCCGGTGGAATAAATGGAAATGTGGATGTAATGTCCCTGTTTTTCTACCGTATGGCATTTGGCGATACAAATCCCCTTGGAGGAAATATCAGCTCGAATTCCATTGGAATGGGTACAACCATCGCGTGCGTTCTGTTTCTGATGATTTTTGTAATTGCACTTCTGCAGATGCTGATTGTGTATAGAAAGGAGGAGGAATAATATGAATCACAGAGATGTTATGAGCAGGCATCATGGAAAATCTGCGGGTGTGATTAAGATAATCCTGTGGATATATTCGTCCTGTACCTTTTTTATTTTGCTTTATATGATATACCATTCCCTTCGCCCAAAACAGGATATTTTAAGCAATACCTTTGGCGTTCCGGAGAAGTTATCTTTTGACAATTATATAAAATTATTGGTGAATGACGGATTTTTCCGCTACTTTGGGAACAGCGTCCTGATACTGGTTGTAAGCCTGGCGTTACTGGTGCTGATATCATCTATTACGGCCTATGGGATTGCACGGTTTAATTTTAAAGGGAAAAAATTCTTCCGGATTTATTTCCTGATTGGTTTAATGTTTCCGGTACAGCTTGGGATTGTTCCCATTTTCCAGATTATGAAACAAATGAATTTGATTAACAGTCCTTTGTCGGTCATATTAGTATCGGCTGCGAATATCTCAATGCCTGTATTTATGCTGACGGATTTCTTTGCTAAACTGCCAAAAGAAATCTATGAAGCGGCAGTTATAGACGGTGCGGGAGAGTGGACGGCTTTTGGTAAGATTATGTTCCCTATGGCAAGTCCGGTTGTATTCTCTGTCTGTATCACCGTTTCGGTACAAATCTGGAACCAGTTCTTCCTGCCGCTGATTTTTCTGCAGAAAGACTCGGCAAAAACGGTTCCGCTTTTAGTAGTCAAATATACGAAAAATTTAATGAATACCATGGATTCAGCCATGGCGGTATCGACATTATCAACGATTCCCATATTACTGCTGTTCATAATCTTTTCCAGTAAGATTCTGGATGGCGTTACGGCAGGCGGAGTCAAGGGATGATTTTAATAGGGTAACTATTGACCTTTATCAAGATTATAAATGGGGTTTTGATAAAAAGACTGTAAATATTTGAGAGGATCAGAATGTCTAAAATAAAAGAAATATGGTGTATGCATCACAGTCATCTGGATATCGGATATACACATCCTCAGCCAATGCTCATGGAGCTGCAGGGAGATTATATAGAGAATGCAATCGAGCTTTGTATGCAAAGCAGAGAGTGGCCCCAGGAAAGCCAGTTTAAATGGACCTGTGAAGTCACGTATCCTGTTTTGAAATGGATGGGCCAGGCGGAGCCGGAGAAAATTCAGCAGTTTAAGCAGCTGATATCCGAAAAGCGCATCAGCATAGCTGCATTGCCCATGCATACAACTCCATGCAGTACCAGCGGGCAGATGGTAACGATGATGAAGGAACTGGATGAATTAAGAGCAAGCTTAAATACAGATATAAAAACTGCAGTGAACCATGATGTTAATGGACAGCCCTGGCCTTTGGCCCAGATTTTGCTGGACAGCGGTGTGGATTTTTATATGACAGGCATAAACATACATTTTGGGGGAATTCCTTACAAGCGGCCAATGGCGTTTCGGTGGAAGACACCCGACGGCAGAGAACTGCTCAGTTATGTAGGGGAGCATTATTCCTTATTCAGCCAGTTTTTTAAAACATTTGAAGCGGATACCGGGAAAATGCATGAGGGGATTAAGCGTTATGTAGAGAGAATGGAAAAGCAGAACCATGACTGGGATTTTGTTTTGCTGACAGCAACGAATCCCCCCCTCTTTGATAATAACAGTCCGGATGCAGGGCTTGCAGGACTGATTAAAAAATACAATGAAGAAGGGCATGAATATAAGGTCCGGTTTGCAACGCCTGAGATGTTAAGGGATAAACTGTTAAGCCAGGGGATAGAGAATATCCCGGTTTATGCAGGGGATTGGACTGATTACTGGAATTTTGGATGCGCCAGTACTGCAAGGGAAACCAAGGTAAATCATATGGCGCAAAAAGCATTGGAGACAGCTGGCGTGCTGGAGTGTGCCACCGGAGAAAATGGAAGTCGTTACAGGGCTATCCGTAAAGAAGCAGAATTAAATGCCCTGATTTTCAGTGAGCACACCTGGGGAGCCTCACAATCCGTATCGGATCCCTATGACTATGAAAGCCAGTCACAGATTATCCATAAGCTGAATACTGCTTATCAGGCTGCGGACCTGGCTGGATATCTGATTGGGAACCAGTTGGAGAAACTGGCGGGAAATCCATGGCAGTCTGACGAGATGGAGGGTATCCTTGTGATGAATCCCACCGGTGTGACGCAGGAGGTTTCACTGGAAGTACCCAGGGCCTGGATGAGAAAAGAACGGCAGCTCAGTGCTGTCCGTGCCAAGAGGTATATTCCCTATCTGGATAATAAGAAAGAAAAAGATTATTATGCAAATGAGGAAAAAGAATATTATGGCGCTGTAAGCCTGCCGCCCTTTGGTTATCAGGTAATTCCTTTTGGGGAACTTTTAGATTACCGGCAGGTCAGAGGCAAGGGATCAGATATTTTGACAGAGGGTGGAAGCATAACCACTCCTTTTTATAAGATCAGCATCAATCAGGCAACCGGACGCATTGTGCAAATCTATGACCGGAAACGCAAGCGGGAAATGTTAGATGAAGATCAGGACTGGGCGTTTTTTGAGGTGGTGAGGGAAACCGTAGATGCCAGGTTCCAAAAGGAAGAACGCCGCGCCATATTTGACAGGGATGTGGACTTGTGTAATCAGAATATCAGTATGTGGAATCATGAGTGGAAGGCAAGACGAAGAGGACCGGAACGGATATCGGAGTGGAGTCTGAGAAATGACGGATTAAAAGCAGATATTATATGGAAGTCGGAGCTGCCAGGAACGGGTAAATTGGAACAAAAGGTTACATTTTACCGGGACAGCGCCCATATTGACCTTCAATTGAAAATGATTAAACTGCCGGTATATACACCGGAAGCACTGTATCTGACATTTCCTTTAAAAATGGCGGAAGGCTGGAATTGCAGTTTTAATACAGCGGGACAATTTGTTGAATTAGATGATGAGCAGCTTGGACATGTATGCCGAGACTGGGTTACCACAGACAATGGGGTGGCAGTTTATGATGATACGGTTTGCTACGGGCTTGCCTGCCCTCATGCACCAATGGTTCAGGTGGGAGACTTTCATTTTGGAAGAGCCCAGGATCAGATTTTGCGAAAAGAAAACCCGCTGCTGCTGGCATGGCCCTTAAATAATTACTGGGACACGAACTTTGAGTCTTCTCAATCAGGGGCAATGGAGTTTTCCTACCGATTTTTCTGTATGGATCAATTTGATCGGACGGACGTCTATAAAGAGTTTGTCAAAGCAGAAAATCTGGGAGTCATAGGAGCGGCAGTAACGGCTGAGAAAAAATCAAAAGTGCTGATTGAATGCAGCGAAGAGGGCTGTATTGCATCCATGTATCCGGCTAAGGGAAGGGATATGGGGGTGATCGTAATGATGAAAAACCATGAGTTGCAGAAAAGAGAAGTCTCGTTTGGCATTCCAGGGTGGGACTTAATCGACGCATGGGAGGTAACGGTTCAGGAAGAAAAAATGAAAAAGCTTCCCGTAGATGGAAACAGAGTCATTTCCACATTGGAACCAAATGCCCTGAAATGGATCAGGATTGAGCATAAAAATAACTAAAGGGCTCATATAGAAGCTGTATTTCTAAGTGTTGGTAGTAAATGGAAAACGGATATGCTATATTATGAGTATCGAAATTAGTGGTTGATCTATAAGGAGAAATTTATAATGCAGGAAAACAATATTCCAAAGTACCAGCAGATTGAAAAAGATATTTTAGATAAAATAATTCAGGGTATCTATGGGAAGCTGACAAAACTCCCCAGTGAGAACCAGATGGCAGACATTTATAATACGAGCGTACCTACAGTCAGGAAAGCATTAAGTGAATTGGTATATAAAAAGGTTATTTATCGGGTTAAGGGCAGCGGAACTTTTGTAAGCGGAGAAGATATAGAAGAATTAATTGACGCAGACAGTAAACCAAAACATATGAAAAATATTTGTTTCCTGGTGTTTACGGATATTACAGACAGTTCCATTATGAAGATGATACGTGGAGCACAGATGTATCTGTTTGGAAAGGGATATTCCATGACTATTCTGTGTAAAAGCCAGATGGCAGGTTCAGAGAGTGAGTTGATTAAACGGTGCCTGGAGAGCAAGGCAGATGGAATTATCTGTTTTGCGGAAGATCCCCAGGAGAATATCGGCAGCTTCCATTTGATTATGGAACATCATATTCCGGCGGTAATGCTTGACCGTGGACCAAACGATATGCCTTTTACGCTTGTATCTGCATACAACGTGGACGGAGGATATCAGATCGCACATTATCTAATTCAAATCGGACACCGTAACATTGTCTTTGCGGCAGATACTATTCAGTTAGAGGCGGAAAAAGACCGCATTAAAGGATACCGGATGGCGCTGCAGGAGGCGGGGCTTGCCTGCGATGAGCAGTTTGTCATAGAACGGGTTCATCTGCAGGAGCAGCAGGACAAGCTGGTGGAACTGGTAAAAACCAGAGGGATAACAGCTGTGCAGTGTGTGAATGATAAGATGGCAGTTCTGGTAATGCGGCGATTGAAAAATGAAGGATATCATATTCCGGAAGATATCTCAGTCTGTGGATTTGACGGGTCAGACGAAGCAGAATATGCTTCACCGAGAATAACCACGATCAATCATCCCTTTGAAGAAATGGGGCATGTGGCTGCATCCAAGCTGTTAGGGCTACTGGATGGAAAAAAATCACACAGCCAGACATTTCTGCCGGTTGAACTGGAGATTAAGGATTCTTCCTGTCCGCCTAAGAATCTCAATGTTTAAATTCACTTTTTTCCCAGAGCCCATCGAAAAGCTCTGGTAACGGTACATTCTGAAAATTAACAGAGATGAAATCATACCAGGAGGTAAATTATGACTTCAAGAGAAAGAGTCAGAGCCGTTTTGAATCACGAAAAACCGGATGTATTGCCTATTGATTTCGCCGGACACCGTTCCAGCGGCATCAGCGCAATCGCATATAACAGATTGAAAATGCATTTGGGTTACGCCCGGGAAACTACCAGATTATATGATGTTATGCAGCAGCTTGCAATACCGGAAGATTTTATACTGGACAGGCTTGGCGGAGATGTGGTGCAGGTAAGAAGGCTGGTGTCAGCTTTTCAGGTAAAGGGTGACCGCTACAAAGTATCCGAATTACCGGACAAAAGCCCCGGCATGGTGCCCTATGATTTAAACCCTGTAGTCAATGGAAAGGGAGATTTTGAAATCCGTGACAGCGAAACAGGAGAATTGCTGGCAGTACGTCCAAAAGATGGGACGCTGTATGATTCAGTAAGGTATTACCTGGAGGATGTAGAGACGCTGGAAGAATTACAGGAGCAGCTGGTGCTGCCGGTAGTCACCGAAGAAGAATTGGCATTTATCGAGGTGCAGGCGGTAGAATTATATTACAATACCGATAAAGCGCTGCTCATGCATGCAGGCTGCAGTGTATTCGAACAGGGACAGCAGGATTTTGGATATGAGAACTGGGCATGCCACCTTTTGCTGGAAAAGGAAATGGTACACGAATGGGCAGAGAAGATGACCGATGCTTATGTGGTAAATTTAAAGAAGATGCTGGACAGGGTGGGGAAATACCTGGATGTGCTGATTTTTGGCGGAGATGATCTGGGAAATCAGATTCAGCCGCAATTGTCACCGGAGCTTTACCGTGAAATGATAAAGCCATACCATAAAAAAATCTTCGGATTTGTCCGTGATAATTATCCGGAAGTTAAGGTGGCATTACATAGCTGCGGAGCAATTTATGATCTGATACCGGATTTAATTGAGGCAGGTGTACAGGTGCTGAATCCGGTGCAGGTATCGGCTAAGGGCATGGACCCTGTGAAACTGAAGAGAGAGTTTGGAAAAGATTTAGTCTTCTGGGGCGGTGGTGCCGACATGCAGCAGTTTGTAGCGGGTACATCTGATATAGAGTCTATTTACCGCCATAGCAGAGAATTAATAGAAATATTTAATCGGGACGGAGGATTTGTCTTTAACCAGTGCCACAATATTTTGGACGAGGTATCACCGGAGAAGATATTGGCTATTTATCAGGCAGCACTGGATTGCAGGGAAAGGGAAAGATTGGAAATATAAAAACGAACGCCGTAGATCTGAAGTATTGGATCTATGGCTTTTATTTGTATTAAAACGATTATCATTTTATATAAAGTAAGATTTTACCAACAATCTAAAGATATTACTCTAGTAAAAAAGACGGGTTATTGCTATTCTAAATGAGAAAAATATAAAATAGTGATGGTATTTACTGTTTTGAAAAGAGAAAAATTATAAAATTATTACAATTTAAAAATGGAAGGAGAAGAATATTTTAGAAGATTCTGCTAAAGAGAGTTGAAAATTACTTTCTGACAACTGTGGATTGCAGTTTGTGGGAGATTGAATAAAGCAACGAGAAGAAGGGATAAGGAAAAGATACGTATGAAATGGAGAGAAAGTATGTGTAATCGGTTTTGTAAGAAAATGAAACAGGGTTTTGCGTTGATGTTAGCTGTTGTAATGAGTGTTGTATCTCTCGAAGCACCGGTATTGGCAGCAGAAGTTCCTGGCATGGTGAGTGAAGCAGATACCAGCAGGAATGCAGCCGATACTCAAGATACTGAGATATATGATTTAAAAACAGATGATTTGGTGAATCCGGTTGGTATTGATACCGCTAATCCGGTTTTTAGCTGGAAAATGAATTCAACTATCATGGGACAGTGCCAGACAGCATATCAGATTATAGTGGCAAAGGATGTGGAATTTGCCAATGTATACTGGGACTCTCAAAAGCAATTGAGTGACCTGTCAGTGGGAATCAAATATGCAGGCAATCCTTTAGAAGCATCGACAACCTACTATTGGAAGGTGATAGTATGGGATAAAGACGGAAATGAAATACAGTCTGATGTAGCCAGATTTGAAATGGGATTGTTGGGAAATGAAGGATGGAACCAGTCCCAGTGGATACAGGTAGGAAATTCTACTGAACCGCCAACATCCACAGCAGGAGAGACGAATTATGTTGTGGAAGCCGATATTCAGATTGTAACTACCAGCGTCAGCCTCCTGTTGGAAGCTACAGACAATAATAATTTTCTGTTATGGCAGTTTAATAATAAAAACGGATATATGGAATTTAAACCACATTACAGGAAGGCGGGTAATTTCCATACGATTCGGCAAATGAATGTGTCACAGTATATAAACGGAAAAGATACAGATGTTCAGCATGTAAAAATTGTTGCCACTAATGAATCCATATCCACTTATCTGAATGGTCATTTAATTGAGGAGATTCCCGCATCTGACCTGGGAGGAATTGGATTGAACGGAACCATAGGGCGTTTGGGCTTCCGCTCTCATTCTATGGAAGATGAAGCAGGGTGGATGGACAATATTACACTGACTGATTATTCTGTAGATCCGGACGGAATTGTATTGAAAAAATATGATTTTGAGGATGGTTACAATCCTTTTGATGACGGTGCCGTTGAAAATGGCAGGTTGAATACAAAGTATACTGGAGTAGAAACAATTGCTCTGGAGAAAACAGAAGAAGAAACGGTAGAAAAAGTCCATTATTCCGTAGAGGCGGATATTACCTGTCTTACGGATGCGGTAAGTTTATTATTTAATGCGACAGATACATCTAACTTCTACATGTTTCAGTTAAATACAAAAGATCAGCCGGGAAAGGTTTTATTCAAACCCCATACCTGGAAGGATGGCAGTTTTGCTACATACAGCAGTCATAATAAAGATGTCACTTCATATTTAGGTTCAGCCGAGGAATTTAAGACGAATTCCGCCCATATTAAGATTGATGTAACGGAAAAAGAAATAAAAACGTACATAAATGAACAGTTGATAGATACTTTTTCCATTGGTGAACTGAGTGATCAAAACTCAAGAGGAATTGATCCTCAAATTGCGCATCTGGGATTTCGTGCAGATCTTGAGGAAAACGGAACAGTAGATAATTTTAGATTAGTGGATTATACAGATAATATCAGCGGAGATATTGTGTATAACTATGATTTTGAAAATGAAAACCCATTTCTTACCGGTGCGGTAGAGGATGGCAGATTTGTAACAAAGGGTGTTGGCATCCTGCTGCCGCCTCAGGGGATTTCCACTTTTCGTAAGGAAGTAACGCCTGGTGATAATCTGGTATCTGCAAAACTGTATACTGCCGGATTGGGTGTATATGACGTATTCATCAATGGGGAACGTGTTGGAACCAGGCAGGATGATGGAACTGTAATTTATGATGAACTAAAACCAGGTTATAACCATCACTCGAAACGAACAATTTACCATACTTACGATGTTACACAAATGGTAACTGAAGAAGAAACAAGTGTGATATCAGCACATGTAACCTCAGGGTGGTGGTCCGGACAGGTTGCAGGATTCTATGGCAAAGAAGAAGCGTTCCGTGCCCAGCTTCTGCTGACCTATGAGGATGGTTCAACCAGAGTTATCGGAACAGACAGAAGCTGGAAGACTGCGCTTCAGGGACCTATCCTGTATGGAGATATCTATAATGGTGAAACCTATGATGCGAATGCAGATGTGTCATTCCGACAGACCGGTTATGATGATTCAAAGTGGACATATGCAGATCTGAATAAAGAATTTAATGGTATCATCTGCCCGCAGGATGGGCCGTCTGTACGTGTTCGCAATGATCTTGAACTTACTGCACAATCTGCCGTGGTATATGATGGTGCTGTGGATGCAAATGAAAATCAGTTCGGAAGGATCAATATAACAGGAAATTATGCTCCGGTGTCCGGTTTTGTTCTGAAAGCAGGAGAGACGGCAGTATTTGATATGGGGCAGAACTTTGCAGGCTGGGATGAGATACAGGCAGAAGGCAAAAAGGGCACGATCCTGACCATGCGTCACAGCGAAATGCTCAATGACAACAACGGACTGAAATCCCGTGGCAATGATGGTGCACAAGGCAGTATCTATACAGCGAATCTCCGCTCAGCAAAGGCGGCAGGACGCTATATCATGAGTGGTAACGGAATTGAAAGCTATCATTCCACATCCAGTTTTTATGGTTTCCGGTATGTGGAAGTTACGACAACGCAGGATGTGACAATTCATGGGATGAAAGGTATTGTGGTGAGTTCTGTGGCAGATGATACTGGAAATATCTCCACTTCTGATGACGATGTAAATCAGCTGATCAGCAATATTTTGTGGGGACAGTATAGTAATTATCTTTCCGTGCCTACCGATTGCCCCCAGCGTGATGAGCGGAAAGGATGGACGGCAGACACCCAGGTATTCTCATCTGCGGCTGCATATAACGCAGATTCCAAGGGATTCCTCAGAAAATATATGGACGATATGAATGACTCCCAGGTGACGGAGGGTGAATACAACGGAGCTTATCCGGATACTGCACCTTACAACGGATATGGCGAGATCGGACAGCTTGGATGGGGGGATGCCGGTATTATCATACCCTATAACCTTTACAAAATGTATGGGGATACCACAGTAATTGAAGAAAATTATAGTAACATGCAGGACTTCATGGATATTTTTATGGCATCCACGAATAAGATGGGCGGAGGCCATAATCACGGTGACTGGTTAGCATATGAAAGTAATGACGATGAAGTGCAAAACCTGTTTGGTATCGCCTATTATGCCTGGGATGCCAAAATGATGTCAGAAATGGCTGCGGTATTGGGAAAAACAGAGGATGCAGAGCGGTATCAGGCACTTTATGAAGAAGAAAAAGCATTTTTCCAGGAAATGTTTGTGCAGGAAGACGGCAGTCTGAAGCGTACAGAACAAACTGCATGTCTGATGGCATTAAAAATGGATTTACTTCCGGATGAAAATTCTAAAGCTATAGTAAAACAGGCATTATTAGATAATATCAAACGCAATGGCAATAAACTGCAGACCGGATTTTTAGGTACCGCAATTATCATGCAGACATTATCAGATATCGGGGCAACCGATGTGGCTTATCAGCTGCTGCTCCAGCATGGTAATCCATCCTGGCTGTATTCGGTTGATCAGGGAGCCACAACTGTATGGGAACGATGGAATTCTTATACAATTGAAGACGGGTTTGGCCCGGTCAGCATGAACTCATTTAACCACTATGCTTATGGTGCAGTTGCAGAATGGATGTATGGCTACATGGCAGGAATTATGTATGACACCCAGAACCCGGGATTCAAGCATATTATTCTTCAGCCATCACCGGATCAGTCTATTCAGAAAGTGGATTGCACCTATGATTCTGCATACGGCAGCATTGTCAGCAACTGGAGCTATCAGGATGCCAAATTTAATTATGATGCGGTAGTACCGGCAAATACAACTGCAACCATTTCTATTCCGGTAGAGGAAGGTGAAACAGTTACAGTAAATGGAAAATCTAATACAGAAGTGACAGTAGAAAAAGATGGTTTATCATATGTTGAAACAAAAGATAATAAAGCTGTGTTTGAAGCAGTTTCCGGCTCTTATCACTTTAGTACAGGTGTGGTTGAATACTGCAATATCACACTGAAAAATGCAGATACAGCAATTCCGTGCCTCATAAGTGTGGATGGCGGTGAGCTGCAGGTAATGCCTTCCGGTATTAAAGTAGAAAAGGGAAAAGCGATTACAATTAAAGCAGTTCCGGTGAATGATGTGGATTACGCCTGCGTTGGCTGGAGTGGAGATGAATCTGCTGACAGATCACAGATTACAGTTACACCTAAGGACAATATGACGTTAACAGCAGAAGCTGCATGGATTGGAAGTGAAAACCTTGCATGGCAGCAGCCCGTCACAAGTAATGAAACCGGTTGGGATATCGATGCATGGTCACATGCTAATCTTGTAGATGGTATTTTAACCAGTGAATCCCAAAGCCTGGGATATACGACGATACAAGGACAGTCACCGGAGGTGGATTACTGGGTAGAAATTGATTTAGGGGAAGATATGGATTTCAATCGTTTCCAGCTCTATCCAAGGTCTGATACGCTCAGCATCAATGGAGGAGCACCAAATTTCCCGAAAGATTTTTCATTTGGGGTTCGTAAGGAAAATGAAACACAATATGAGACGATTGTAAGCAATACGGACTATGAAGCGGCAGTTGGCAAGCCTTCTGTATTTACTTTTGAATCCGTAAATGCAAGGTATGTCAGACTTCATGTAACAAAATTAGGTGATCCGGCAGCAGCGGACAGAAATTATTATTTCCTGCAGCTGGCTGAAATGGGGGTATATAACCGGGTCAACAAACCGGTAATTGATAAAGCTGCTCTGGAAAAAGCAATCGATGATGCTAAAACTTATGAGGGTAAGCAGGCTGATTATACGGAATCAAGCTGGAAAGATTTTAAGGATGCATTGGAAGAAGCACAGAGGATACTAAGTGATGAAACTGCAGATCAGGAAACCGTGGACAATGTGTCTCAGGCGCTGGATCAGGCAATGAAAGACCTGAAAGAAGCAGACAGAGAACCGGTTATAGAAAGCGTTAAAGTATCTCCCGGATCAACCGTACTGGAAAGAGGAGGAGCACAGAAATTTACGGCATCCGTGATAGGTAAGAATGAACCGCAGCAGACAGTAAACTGGTCTGTTACTGGTAATTACAGTGGGGCAACCACAATTTCCAATGATGGTGTACTGACAGTAGGAATGGATGAAACAGCAGCACTGTTAACGGTTCGGGCTGCATCTGCGGTTGATCCTGATAAATTTGGGACAGCCACTGTTACATTGAAAGTAGTTCCGCCGTCGGATGTAAAGGTGAATCGCATTTTGGTTATAGCCTCATCTAACCGCATCTTTATTAAAGATAAGACTGCTGTAAAAGCGGTAGTACTTCCGGAAAATGCTGCTAATAAAAACTTTAATTGGTCTTCATCAGATACAAAAGTGGCAACTGTTGATAACCAGGGTAAGGTCACAGCAAAAAAAGATGGAACGGTACGGATAACCGCAACAGCGGCAGATGAAAGTAACGTATCCGGTTCCTGCTCCATTAAAGTAGTAAAACCAAAAGTTAAATTAAACGCATCTTCCATAAAACTGCAATTAAAGAAGAGCACGAAATCGCTGAAAGCATCGGGACTTCTGTCAGGGGATAAAATTAAAACCTGGACAAGTAAAAATAAAAAAATTGCAACGGTAACTAAATCAGGGAAGATTACTGCAAAAAAAGCCGGAAATACCAGTATTATAGTTACTACCGTAAAAGGTGCAAAAGCGGTCTGCAGAATAAAAGTTGTAAAAAGCGCTGTGAAAACAAATAAGATTACTGCAGATAAAAAGAAAGTCACCTTGAAAAAAGGTAAGAGTTACCAGCTTAAAATTACCAGATCACCAATTACGGCTACGGATAAAATTACCTATACATCTTCTTCTGATAGATTTGTCTCAGTAAATAAAAAAGGTAAAATAACGGCTAAGAGAAAGGGAAAGGCCGTAATTACGATTAAAACCAGCAATGGGAAAAGCACAAATGTAAAAGTAGAAGTGGATTAAAAGGAGTCTGAATCAATAAGATCATATACATAAGATAAAAAACAGTCGGTATAGCATGCGCTATAGCGGCTGTTTTTACAACATAGACTATAATTTCCGCAACTTAGAAAAACCAGGTTGAAATTAAAAAAGCCAGTGTGTATAGTTAGAATAGATCAAAAGTGATTTACAAGGGGAGGTGCAAGGGTGAAGATACATCTAAGGGAGGACAGCAGATTAAGTGATCTGGAAATTACGATTAATTGCCCGTGTGCAAATGATAAAACCGATAAAATAATTGCAATGCTGCAGATGCTGGATCACAAAATTACAGGAATAAGAGATAAACAGACCTATATATTGGATACTTCCGGGATTCTCTATATTGATACGGTAGATAAAAAAACCTTTTTTTATACAGAATCGGCAGTCTATGAAACGCCGTTAAAGCTATATGAACTGGAAGAGCAGCTTGCTGATATGGATTTTTTTCGTGCCGGAAAATCCTGTATTATAAATTTTAACCAGATTAAGGCACTCCGCCCGGATATCGATGGAAGAATACTGGTAACGATGAATAACGGAGAAAAGGTATTCGTGTCCAGACAGTATGCGGGGACAATCAGAGAGAAATTGGGGGTGATATAAATGAGTGATAAAATTCTTTCAAAATACAAATTTGCTGCCCGGGTCATGATTATATTTTCAGTTGAGATCTTGTTTATCGCTATTATAGGTTCTTTATTTGGAGATGATGCCATGGAGATTTCAAACCTGTATCAGCTGGGGGGAAAGGGAATTGCCAATATCACGGTTCTGCAGTTGTTTTTATGCTCCATCGCAGTAAATCTGGTTCAGAGTTTCTCCATGAACAGTAAGTTGTTTGAAAATGTCATGATGCTCTGGCGCACGGTAATCATGGTTGTGCTGATTGTACTTGTCATCTTGATTTTCGTGATCTGCTTTAGATGGTTTCCACTGGATTTTTGGCCGGCGTGGATAGGCTTTTTTACCTCTTTTGGTATCTGCTTCATTATCAGTACCATACTTATGGTGATTAAGACGAAGCTGGAAGAGAAGAAGTACGACAGACTTTTAAAAAATTATAAAGAGAGAAAAAAGATGCATTCCAGGGAAGGAGAATAGGCATGGGAGAGATTGTAATTCATAATATATCCAAATCATTCAATGAAAAATGTGTATTGGAAGAAGTGAATTTAAAGATTGAAGAAGGGGAAATATTTGGGCTTCTGGGACCTTCAGGCGCGGGTAAAACGACGCTGATTAAAATATTAACCGGGCAGTTAAAACCGGACCGGGGAGAAGGGACGATTTTTGGGAAGTCCTGTTCACGGCTGGACAGGGAAGATTATAAAATGATCGGTATGGTTTTGGACAACAGCGGATTGTATGACCGGCTGAGCTGCTACGATAATATGCTGCTGATGGCACGGATTTACGGTGTGGATAAGAACAGGATCGGGGAGCTGCTAAAACGTGTGGGACTTGAAGATGCGGCTAAAAAGGCAGTGGACAAATTATCCAAAGGAATGCGGCAGAGGCTGGTTCTGGCAAGAGCAATGCTTCATAGACCCAAACTTTTATTTCTGGATGAACCCACCAGCGGACTGGACCCGGCAGTGACGCAGACGATACACAGACTTTTGCAGGAATTAAAGCAGGAGGGGACAACTATATTTCTTACCACTCATAACATGGATGAGGCATACAGGCTATGTGATCATGCAGCCCTGTTAAATGACGGCAGAATTGTAGAATACGGCGTGCCGGAAGAACTTTGCAGAAAATACAATACCCAGAATATTATTACCATTCTTTGTAAAGATAAGTCAATGGTAGAGCTGAAAAATACAAAGGATAATGCTGGACGGATAATGGAATATTTTCAGGAAGAATGCGTGGAATCCATTCATTCCTCCGAGCCGAATCTGGAAACGGTATTTATGGAGTTAACGGGAAGGAGGCTAATATGAGTATACATGTAAAAACATTACAGGCGCTGTTTTACAAACAGATAAAAGATACGGCACACAATATGCAGGTATTGATCTTATTTTTTACATTTCCGGTTATTGCGATGGTTATGACCCAGAGCATGGGAAAACAGATGGGGAACAGCGCATTTTTCATATCTATATTTGGAGTCATGCATGGAGTATTTACACCGATTGTAGCAACTTCCTCCATGATGTCGGAGGAAAAAGAAAAAAATACACTGAGGCTTCTGATGATGTCTAATATTAACCCCATGGAATATCTGATCAGCATTGGGGGATTTGTATTTCTTTGTACCATGATTACAGGTGTGTTATTTTTATTTCTGGGTGGATATACGCCGGTTGAGATGCTGATGTTTATGGGGGCATTAGGAGTAGGAAGCATCATATCCATTGTTCTTGGCATGGCAATTGGTTCCTATGCTAAAAATATGATGGCTGCAAATGCCCTGGCACTGCCCTTTGGAATGATCTTTGCTTTTCTGCCTATGCTTGCAAAGTTTAATGACAAGATTGGACAGATAGCTAAATTTACTTACGGACATCAGATTAGCATGTTTGTGGAAGAGATGGGAGGAATCACCTGGGAAGGGGTACTGATAACGGCTGTGAACTTTTTCGTGCTGATTGCTGTATTTGTAGTGGTGTTCAGGAGAAATCGGTTAGATAGCTAAATAATACAAGCCTGGGCGCAAATCGCTCAGGCTTGACTCATCCCCCATAAAATAGTAAAGTATATAAAAAGTACTTTTATTACTTAGGAAATGGGGGATGACCATGATAATCAGTGCAAGCAGAAGAACTGACATACCATCGTTCTATACCGATTGGTTTCTGAAGCGGATTCAGGAAAAGCAGGTGTGGGTCAGAAACCCCATGAATGCCCATCAGATCAGCCGGATTGATTTGTCCCCGGAAGTTGTGGATGGCATTGTTTTCTGGACAAAAAATCCAAAGCCAATCCTGGAAAGGCTGAAGGAACTGAAAGATTATGCATATTACTTTCAATATACAATAAATCCTTACGGAAGGGAAATCGAAGAGCACCTTCCGCCGCTTAAAGAGCGGATGGAACTCTTCAAAACCCTTTCGGAAATGATTGGAAAGGAGCGTGTTATCTGGCGCTATGATCCGATTATATTAAATAATACTTATAATCCTCAGTATCATTTGGAGCAATTTGCATACATGGCTGATGAGCTTGCCCCCTATACGAAGAAATGTGTTTTCAGCTATCTGGATTTTTATACCAAGATGAAAAACAGAATGAAGCAAATGGGGATCCGCCCGGCAGACAGGGAGGAAAAAGAATATCTGGCGGAGGCATTTTCCAAGACGGCGTCCCGGTGTGGGATCGTACTGGAAACCTGCGCAGAGGATATCGATCTTGAAAAATACGGGATTTTACATGGCAGATGCATTGATGATAAACTGCTTTCACAGATCATAGAATGTCCTCTAAAAGTGGAAAAGGATAAAAACCAGAGACTGGAATGCGGATGTGCTGCCAGCATTGATATCGGATTATATAATACCTGTAAAAATGGCTGTGTATATTGTTATGCCAATTTAAATCAGGAACTCACCATAGAAAATAATGTAAAATACGACAGGAATTCACCCCTGCTCTGCAGCGCATTGGGAGATAAGGACATCGTGAAGGACCGGAATGTAAAAAGTTTGAAAGAGAGACAGTTAAGTCTGTTTTAAAGTTTGTTATAATAATTCATTAGATTAACAGGCATAGGTTTAACAGGCATAAGGTAGTATCCGGCATAGTATCCGGTAGGTATCCGGTATAGGTATCCGGCATAGGTGAAACACGAATTTAATATTACATTTTAGGCATGTTCGGCATAAGTGCTTGACATTGACGCAGCGTAAAGGCTTAAGATAGATTTATCAGGAGGTGGATGAGAAATGGAATACACCATACAGAAACTGGCAAAACTTGCCGGAGTCACTACCCGGACACTGCGGTACTACGATGGAATCGGACTGCTGCATCCGGCATATGTTAATGAATCGGGATATCGTATTTATGGAGAAACAGAAGTGGACGCACTTCAGCAGATCCTGCTATTTCGGGATATGGGGTTGGAGCTGTCCAAAATAAAAGCAATCACAGCAGATGCATCCTTTAACCGGGTGGATATCTTGAAGGAACATCTGGAAGTTTTAAAACAACGTCAGCAGCAAATAGACCTCCTGATTAAAAATGTGAATAAAACAATTGAAAAGGAAGAAGGGGCAAGAAGCATGACTGACAGAGAAAAATTTGAAGGATTAAAAAAAGAGATTATACAGGAAAAAGAAAAGCAATATGGAATAGAGATCAGAAAATCCTATGGTGCAGATGAAGTGGATGCAAGTAATGCGAAAATGATGAACCTGACCATGGAAGAGTATGAGCAAATGCAGGAGATCGGGAAAGAAATCAACTGCCTGCTGGAGGAAGCGGTTCAAAAGAAGGAAGATCCAGCCGGAGATCTGGGAGAAAAAATAGCCGGACTTCACAAAGAATGGCTGTCTTTCACCTGGACCCATTATTCTCCAAAGGCGCATAGCGGTGTAGCCGAAATGTATGTTGCAGATGAGCGTTTTACCGCTTATTACGATGAGAATGTAAAGGGATGTGCCCGTTTTTTAAGGGATGCGGTTCTGGCTTTTAACCGGTGTAAAAATTAGATGTAAAACAAAGTAAAATTCTATTGAAATTCTCTTGTAAACCAGATAGAATATTCAGTGCGTACGAATGATAAAGTACCGTATTGGAGAAGAGAAAATGGTTGAGAATAATCTGGAAAAAGATAGTATCAGAAAACTTGTACTGCGCCTTGGAATCCCTTCCATGCTGGCGCAGTTTATTAACGTGTTATACAGCGTGGTGGACCGCATGTATATCGGAAATATTGATCAGATCGGTGAGATAGCCCTGGCAGGTGTGGGTATCTGCGGACCGATTGTAGCGCTTTTGTCAGCATTTGGATCCTTTGTAGGGGTGGGTGGTTCCCCCCTTATGAGTATCCGGATGGGGGAAAAGGATGAAAAATCAGCGAAGCAGATTCTGGCAAACAGTTTTTTACTGTTGTTAGTTGTGTCAGTGGCACTGACCATCATATTGCTGCCGCTAAAAGAGCATCTGCTGCTCTGGTTTGGTGCAAGTGAGCAGAGTTTTCCATATGCAAATGATTATTTTACCATCTATTTGCTGGGGACAGTGTTTGCGTTGATGTCTATTGGCATGAATCAGTTTATTATCTGCCAGGGATATGCTAAAGTCGGGATGTTATCCGTAATGATCGGCGCAGCCATGAATATCGTATTAGATCCGATTTTTATTTTTGTGTTTGGAATGGGAGTGAAGGGAGCGGCAATTGCTACCGTTATTTCCCAGCTGGTTTCCTGCTGCTTTGTTTTAAAGTTTTTGTTTGGAAAAAAAGTTCCTATTTCCATCAGCTTTGGAGGATACAGCCTTAGGATTATGCGTAAGATCTCCTTCCTGGGACTGACACCCTTTATCATTATTGTGATGGATAATGTTCTGCTGATTGCGCTGAATACCGTACTCCAGAAATATGGTGGACCGGACCGGGGTGATATGCTGATTACCTGTGCCACCATTGTACAGAGCTTTATGCTTATGGTAACTATGCCTCTTGGAGGAATTACGGCGGGAACCCAGACCATACTGGGTTATAATTATGGAGCACGCAAGTCAGACCGGGTTTTGGAGGCGGAGAAGTGGATTGTGATACTATGCCTTATTTTTACAACCATAATGTTTATCATAGCACAGAATTTTGCAAAACCATTTGTAGAAATTTTCACGCAGAATGAAACATATATCCAGTTTGCAACACGTGCCATAAGGATATATACGTTAGGGATTATACCACTGGCAGTCCAGTATACCTTTGTGGACGGATTTACAGGAATGGGTATTGCGAAAATGGCATTGCCATTATCCACCTTCCGAAAGATTGTGTACCTTGGGGCAGTGTTCCTGCTTCCGCTGATCTATGAGATAGATCAGGTATTCCTGGCGGAACCTGTGGCAGATGTAGTCAGCGCAGTAGTGACGGGTATCTGTTATTTTGCTATGATAAAGAAGATTTTGTACAGGCGGGAAACAAATAAGTAGACGATGGCAGTGAGCAGGAGGGAAAAAGGATGTGGGTTTTATTTGCTTTTGGTTCCGCACTTTTTGCGGGGATAACGGCGGTTCTGGCAAAACTTGGAATTGCAAAAACGGATTCCTATCTGGTGACAGCGCTGCGGACAGTAGTCGTTGTATTCTTTGCCTGGTTTATGGTTTTTGTGGCGGGATCTTTTAATTCTATAACAGCGATCAGTGGTAAAACCTTCCTGTTTTTAATCCTGTCCGGATTGGCTACCGGTGCGTCCTGGATCTGTTATTTCAAGGCACTGCAGCTGGGAGATGTGAATAAAGTGGTATCCATTGATAAATCCAGTACCATTCTGACAATGCTTTTTGCATTTCTCTTCTTAAAAGAAGGACTTAGCGTTATCAAAGTATTGGCAATGGTACTGATCGGTTCAGGCACTTATCTGATGCTGGAAAGGAAACACAGGAATCCGGATTCCCTGGATATGAATGCAAAAGAAAGCAGAACATGGCTGATCTATGCCCTGCTCTCGGCAGTATTTGCAAGTCTTACGGCGATTCTTGGAAAAGTCGGAATAACCGGTGTGGAGTCCAATCTGGGGACGGCAATCCGAACACTGGTGGTATTAATTATGGCATGGCTCATGGTTTTTGGGCTGCACAAACAAAAGGAAATAAGAGATATTGAAAGACGATCCTGGATATTCATATTATTATCCGGGCTTACAACAGGACTGTCCTGGCTCTGCTATTACCGTGCATTGCAGGATGGCCCGGCAGGTGTTGTAGTGCCCATTGATAAACTGAGTATTGTAGTGACCGTCTTTTTTGCATATTTTGTATTAAAGGAAAAATTACAGAAAAAATCTCTAGTGGGACTGATTTTTATCGTGCTGGGTACACTTGCTTTACTTATCTGAGAAAATGGATTAAAATATGGATAGAATCAGAAATAATTGGAGCAAGGAGAAAGATAGTGAACGGTGGAAAAGGCGGAAACAGTAAGACATACCGGCAGTTGAACAGAGGCCTGATGTTAAAGCTGATTGCCACGGGAGTCTGTACTTCCAGGGCAGAGCTTGCAAGAAGGACAGGCCTTACCAAGATGGCAGTTACAAATATTGTATCGGAAATGCTGGAACAGCAATTGGTTGAGGAAACCAGTGCTGTGCAGAATGAGGAAGTAGGCAGGAATCCGATCCGCTTAAAAATATCCGGACAATGTCCGAAAATCATTGGCGTGCTGGTATTTCGAAGCCGGCTGGAAGTAGTATTATGCGACTTTAGCTTAAATATTCTCCGGCGGGAGACCAGAGTTATGAAAGAAGCCTGCGTTACAAACAGCCAGGAGCTGATGGGGCAATTGTATAAGATGATTGACAGGCTGATAAAGAAAGAGAAGAACATACTGGGGATCGGCGTGGCGTCTATTGGGCCCGTGGATGTAAAGAAGGGAATGATCCTGGAACCCCTGTATTTTTGGAATATAAAAAATATTCCCATTGTGGAACTGCTTAAAGAGAGATACCAGCTTCCTGTTTTTTTAAATCATGACAACCAAAGCGGAGCCCTAGCGGAGCTTCTGTATGGTTATGGTAATGCATATAAGGACTTCCTGTTCCTGGGTCTGGGGCGAGGAATCGGATGCGGCATGGTGATGAACGGAGATCTGTATGAAAACCAAAGCGGTCTGCCGTCGGAAGTAGGACATACCAGTATTGATTACCAGGGAGATCAATGTACCTGCGGAAATAAAGGATGTCTGGAATTATATGCAACTACTCCTGTGGTGGAAGAACGACTGCAGAGGGAAACGCAAAAAAATTACCGCTTTGCCCAGTTTTGCAGGGAAAGCAGTGATCCCGCTGCGGAAGAGGTATTTACAGATGTTATGAAAAAACTGGCTGCAGCGCTGGTAAATTACGTAAATATCTTAAATCCGGGATTGATTCTTCTGGGGCATGATGGAATTTATCTGCCAAAGAATGCCATTGCAGTTTTAAAACAGGAAGTAAACAGCCGCAGATTTTTTCACAATGCACCGGAGATAGAAATTAAAAAAACGCAGTTTGGGGCAGATGCACAATTGCTGGGTGGAGCATGCCAGGTATTGCAGCAGGCTTTTTTAGGAAAACTGCTATTCTAAAAAATTTTTTTTTAGTTGAAATGTATATTGACTTTACTTATTGAATTATTTATAATGGATTTAATTAGTAAAGCGGATTTACATATGAGTGTTGCTATAAACAGTTTTAATAAATATCGGAGGTAAAAAAATGGATGTAATTTGTGTTGGAGAAATGTTAATAGACTTTATTCCGGGGAACGAGCCGTTCAGTTATATCAGAAAAGCTGGCGGAGCTCCGGCAAATGTTGCGATTGCAATCGGAAAAAATGGGTTAAAAGCAGGATTCTGCGGCAAAATGGGAGACGATGATTTTGGGCGCTTCCTGGTAGATACTTTAAAAGAAAATAATGTAGAAGCATTATGTGAGGATTTGACTAAGGATGCCGTTACGACTATGGCTTTTGTAACGCTTGCAGAAGATGGCGACCGTTCTTTTACTTTTGCCAGAAAGCCGGGAGCAGATACCCTCCTTACGATCGAAGACATTAAGAATGCAAAAATAGAAGAAAGCAAAATGGTACATGCAGGCTCCTGCTCCCTGTCTCAGGGAACTGCAGTGGAGGCTACTGTCTATGCGATGAAAGCGGCTCATGAGAATAACAAATTGGTAAGCTTTGATGTGAATTACCGGAATGTAATGTGGGACGATGACATTGATGCTTGTGCGGAGAAAGTACGTGAAGTACTGCCTTACGTGGATTTATTAAAAATCTCGGAAGAAGAAGTAGACATGATGGGCGGTGAAGAAAATATCCTGCCGCTTATGCAGGAAAATGGAATTACAGTGGTAATCGAGACGCTGGGGGCAAAAGGGGCAAAATGCTTCTTTGGCGGAGAAGTACGTGAGATTCCGGGCAGAAAAGCAAAAGCAGTAGATGCAACCGGCGCCGGTGATGCATTCTGGGGTGGATTTTTATCCAGCATTCTGATACAGGGTGCTGAGAAAAAAGAAGATATTGCATTAGAAAATATTTTAAAAGCAATGGAATATGGAAATATTGCGGGATGGATCTGTGTACAGACAAAAGGTGCAATTGATTCCCTGCCTACAAGGGCGCAGATTGAAGAGTATTTGTAATCGGAAATAATCCGTATTAAACATAAAGGAGAAGGTAAAATGAAACGATCAAAAATCAACGCAGTAATTAAAGACATGGAAGCATTAATCAAAGAACATGGTTTTGAAATTCCGCCGTTTTGCAAATGGACAGCAGAAGAATGGAAAGAAAAAGGAGCGGAATACGATGAAATCCGCGACAATATGCTGGGATGGGATATCACCGATTACGGACTTGGCAAGTTTGATGAAATTGGATTTGCATTAATTACGATTCGTAACGGCAATCTGAAAAATGACAAATACACCAAGACATATGCAGAAAAACTTCTGATGGTAAATGAAGGACAGATGGCTCCCATGCATTTCCACTGGAATAAGATGGAAGACATTATCAACCGCGGCGGCGGAAATGTTCTGATCCGGGTATATAATTCCACAGAAGACGGAGCATTTGCAGATACGGATGTTATAGTGAACTGTGACGGCAGAGAGTTCACCGTACCAGCCGGAACCCAGGTTCGTCTCACTCCGGGAGAAAGTATTACTATTTATCCCTATATGTATCATGACTTCAACGTGGAAGAAGGAACCGGAGCTGTGCTTCTGGGAGAAGTTTCCATGTGCAACGATGATGAAAATGACAATCGTTTCTACGATCCGATTGGAAGATTCCCTACAATTGACGAAGATGAACCGGCATACCGGTTACTCTGTAACGAATATCCAAAAGCATAGAGTGCCAAAGAATACGGGTATAAGAAAGGTATTGCGTTTGAAAAAATGCAGTACCTTTTTTATACCCGTATTCTACTTACAGGAAATAAATCTGCAAGACAGTGGATTGTGCCTATAAAATAAATTTCCATGCAACAGATGTGGTAAAATTTTACACTTATATATAACAGAAGTTTTGTGATTATGTTCAAAGGGGGAAGAACGATGAAAAATAATTGGAAAAAATTCGTACGTATGGCTGTGTGGGCATTGGTATTGGTACTTGGAACCGGATTGTGGATGAATGGATGTGAAAGAAAGCAGGAAGAAATTAAAAAGGAGAAAATAGGGGTAATTGCCCGGATCATGCCAGGATATAATCCGGAAAGGGATGACCTGGATCAGGAACCGCAGACTAAATTGGGAATTCTACCGGATCAAGATGAGAACGAGGATGATGACCTGGAGGATTACCAGGGAGAGCCAGCTTTAATACGGGGAATGTATATGAAGATAGGGGAAAAATCCTATTATTTTGCAGATGTGGAAAGCAATGAATTATTCAGCCTGGTCATGGCAGATGAGAATAAAATCTACGGACTGGATGGGGAAGAGATCACTTTTGATGAATTGAAAACAGGTAATATTGTGGATATTTATTATACGGGAGGAATTATGGAGTGCTATCCGATGATTTGTGACCGGGTTGTAAAAATGCAGGTGGTTGAGGAAGGCAGTGAGTCAGATGCAGCTGCTAATCTGGAACGGGTAAAGGGATTTTATTGTGAGCCTGACCCAAATGAGAAGCCAGGATTGCAGATTCAGTATGTGCCCCAGTCTGGAATGGAAGCAGCGGCAAATATTTCCGACAGGGCATATCAGTGGACAGTCATCAATGAGGATGGTAGCCAAAGTGTTGAGCAAACAGATAGCCAGCCGGTCATTCAGATTGAAAATCTGGAAGAAATCAAGGTTTTTGAAGATACCCAGGAAATCAAACTTGTATTCAGTGAAGACCCTGGGGAAGTGATTGTACAAAGATGGAAAGAAGAAGACAGAGGCCTGAATCAAACAAAAACAGGTGAGGCGGTATTGGTAACCAAAGGAGATAAAATGTGGATGATCCCAAATGGGCAGGGCGGATATGTGTATGAGGTAACCGGAAAATGGGGAGAAGACTACATTGTGTACGGTTTTTGTGTCAAAATGCAGTAAATATATGTTAAAAATGCAGTGATTTAGATTCATTCGGATAAAAAAAAGGGATATAATTTGACGCTCAAGAAATCCTATGATAAACTAATAAAATATATTAAAAATAAAACCTTGATACGAAATGAAGATGCCAGGCAGCTTATAGGATAAGCTGAGAGGAAGTTGTGAACTTCAACCTGCGGCCTGATTTTAGGAAACGGTATCAGGGATAAGTCTTGCATCTTCCTGCAGGACTTCTTTTATTTTCAGGTTTATTTGAATATGTGATAGGAATAGCAGGAAGGATGTATCGAAAAAGAATAAGGAGATATGGATTATGAAAGTTAGTGGTAAAGATCTGAAACTGTATGCGGTAACAGATCGGAAATGGACAGGAGAGAAGACACTGGAAGAGCAGGTGGAAGAAGCGCTTGCTGCCGGGGTTACATTTTTACAGCTGCGGGAAAAACATATGGAAAAAGGTGAGCTTCTGAAAGAAGCGAAGCGCATAGGAGAAATAGCCAATCGCTATGGGGTGCCATTTTTGATTGACGATGATGTTGAAATGGCAATAGACTGCCATGCAGATGGCGTACATATTGGGCAAAAAGATATGCCACCTAAAAAAGCCAGGGAAATATTGGGAGAAGATAAAATTCTGGGAGTGACTGCCAGAACGGTGGAACAGGCGACAAGCGCATGGAAACAGGGAGCAGATTATCTGGGAGTCGGGGCGGCATTTCCAACCTCTACCAAAGACGATACGGAAGTGATCACAAAAGAAACAATCCGTCAAATATGTGAAGCAGTACCTATTCCGGTTGTGGTAATTGGCGGCATTACGAAAGAGAAAATAAGGCAGCTGAAAGGATGCAAGGCATCCGGCGTAGCTGTGGTTTCCGCAATATTTGCAAGCGATGATATTACCGGTGCTGTGAAGAGCCTGAAAGACGAGGTGGAAGAAAACCTATGGTCAGATTAGATGAAATCGAAGGAGCTATATTCGATATGGACGGCACGCTTCTGGATTCCATGAACATGTGGAAAAACGTAGGCAGCAGCTATGTGAGAATGAAGGGAAAAGTACCGGAGGCGGATCTGGATGAAATCATAAAGGACATGAGTTTTTTGGAATCGGCACGTTACATTAAGGTGCACTATCAGTTTGAGGAAGATATTGAAGCAATGATGGATGAAGTGAATCAGATGGTAAAAGAGAATTACCAGGGGAAAATTCAGGAAAAGCCATTTGTGAAAGAATTTTTGGAGCGTCTTAGAGACAAGGGGGTTCCGATGTGTGTGGCAACAGCTACCGATGAATCACTGGTAAAGGCCTGTCTGAAACGATTGGGACTTTTGGAGTATTTTAAGGAGATCTTTACCTGCAGGAATGTAGGGGCGGGGAAAGAGCAGCCTGATATCTATGAAGCGGCGCTGCAGAGACTGGGAACACTTAAAGAGAAGACGTTTGTATTTGAGGATGTTCTCCATGCGGTGAAGACCGCTAAACAGGCGGGATTCCCCGTAGCAGCGCTCTATGACGAAAGTTCCAGGGAGGATTGGAAGGAAATTATGGGACTGGCGGATATTTCAGCCGTATCAATGGGCGAATTTATTTGATAACCGTTTGGCTGGTTATCACTTATTTAACAGGATCCGGGGCATTCATGTCCTGCAGGAGACAGGGAATGAATATAGGGAAGTAGTAAAAAAATATATAATGACAGAGGAAAACAGTATGAAGAAAATACTTACAATTGCAGGTTCAGACTGCAGCGGAGGAGCGGGAATACAGGCAGATATTAAAACGATTACAGTACATAAGATGTATGCCATGAGCGCAGTTACAGCACTCACAGCACAAAATACAATGGGCGTATTTGGGATTGAAAAATGTACACCGGAGTTTTTAGAACAGCAGCTGGACTGCATTTTCCGGGATATATTTCCGGATGCGGTCAAAATCGGAATGATCCCGGATGCCGGTTTGATTCAGTCTGCAGCGGGAAAGCTGGCAGAGTACGGGGCTTTTCGCATTGTGCTGGATCCGGTTATGGTATCCACCAGCGGCAGAACCTTATTGGAAAAAGAAGCCAGGGATGTTTTTATGAAAAAACTACTGCCTCTGGCTGCTCTGGTTACGCCAAATATACCAGAAGCGGAAGTGATGAGCCAGATGAAAATAGAAAGTCCCAGGGATATGGAGACAGCTGCCAAGGTGATCTCCGGTTTTTATGATGGAGCAATACTGATAAAAGGCGGCCATCAATCAGAAACAGCCAATGACCTGTTGTATGAAAAAGGGAAGGCAACCTGGTTTTACGAAAAGCACATGGAGAATCCAAACACCCATGGAACAGGCTGTACCCTGTCATCTGCCATAGCCTGCCAGCTGGCAAAGGGCTATAATATGGAAGGCAGTCTGAGGCGGGCAAAGGAATATCTGTCCGGTGCTATCCGGGCGAATCTGGATCTGGGCCAGGGTGCAGGTCCGTTAAATCACTGTTACCGTCTCTAGAGCGCTACAAGCGGTGGAATCACGCTCGACAAAGGCGGGACGCATCTCAATGCGGCTGATGGGAACCCCTTTGATCAGGCTGTCCACAAGAATAAATGCACTTTTACCAAGGTCTACCCGGTTTTGGCGTACGGTTGTCAATGCCGGTGTCAGATACCGGGCAAGGGGGAGGTCATCATATCCGGTCACGCTGATGTCCTCCGGTACCTTTCTGCCCATCTTATAGAGCTGTTTGATCACGCCGGAGGCAATAAAATCACTGGCGCAGATAATCGCAGTTGCTCCTTTTTCCAGAAAATGAGGAACATAAAGGGGAGCACAGTCTACATGGTAATCACCATAAGCAATCAAGTCTAAATCCAGATCTATTTTATTTACCCACAGAAAATGTTTGTATGCATTCAGACGGCGCTCCGTAATCATGGAATCCTGATTACCGCAGAGCATGGCAATCCGTTTGTGCCCTTTGGAGGCGAGATGGTTCACTACGCCTTTCATGCCTTCAAAATTATCGGTTCCCACATATCCCACCCAGGGATTGTCTTCAATGTAATTATCTAAAAGTGCCGTTGGTACTTTCGTATGGTTTAATTGTTTTAAATAGTCATCATGAAGCCGGAAGCCCAGAAGAAATGCTCCCGAATATCCGTTTTTCAACATGAAAGTGTCATATTTTTCCCTGGTCTGCATAGAAAGGTTGGTGGGAACAATCGTGACCTCATAATCATTGCGGACAGCTGCCTGCTCAAATCCGGAGATAATCTCATAACCAAACTGATCTACATTTTCATAATTCATATCTTCAACCATAATACAGATTCTGCGCATGACTTTGCCTTGCAGGGACTTCGGTTTATATCCCAGTTCCACTGCTGCATCCAGGACAGATTGCCGCATTTTTTCACTGATGTCGCTTGCTCCGTTCAGCCCTTTGGAAACGGTGGCAGGAGAAATGCCTAATTTTTTTGCTATATCTTTAATTGTCGCCATAAGATTTCCTCCAAGTAAGCTGACGGCAGCATTTCCGCCATGCTGCCTGTCAGTCCGAAATTTATATTGACAATATACCATAAAAATGATAATATGGCAATGAAAAGTTTCGAAAAGTTTCGAAAATATAAAACATAAATTTCAAGAGCCATTTATAAATCAGGAGGTAATAGAATGTTAGAAAAAGAATTAAACGGATACCTGGAAGAAAAATTTAATAAGACAATTGCAGAATGCTCTGATGAACAAATTTATCTTGGACTCTTACAGCTTACGAAGAATCACATAAAAAAATCAGGTAAAAACAGTGGGGAAAAGAAGCTTTATTATATATCAGCAGAATTTTTAATCGGAAAGCTTTTGTCCAATAATCTGATTAATCTGGGATTATATGATGAGGTTAAAGAGATTCTTTGCAAAAATAAAAAAGACCTGACACAGATTGAAGAAATAGAATTAGAGCCATCACTTGGAAATGGCGGACTGGGCAGACTGGCTGCCTGTTTTTTGGATTCTATTGCGACCCTTGGCTTAAATGGAGATGGAATCGGATTGAATTATCACTATGGCCTGTTCCGTCAGATTTTTGAAAATAATAAACAGAAAGAACTTACAAATCCCTGGATTACAAAAGACAGCTGGCTGACAAAGACGGATACTCATTTTGAGGTACCTTTTAAAGGATTCAAATTAATCTCAAGCCTGTATGATATTGATGTAACCGGATATCATAACCATGCAAATAAACTGCATTTATTCGATATTGACATTGTGGATGAATCCATTGTGGATGAGGGAATTCATTTTGATAAGAATGATATCCTCCACAACCTGACGTTATTTCTGTATCCCGATGACAGTGATGAAAAGGGACAGCTGCTCCGCATTTACCAGCAGTATTTTATGGTGAGCAATGGGGCACAGCTTATCATCCGGGAATGCAAAGAAAACGGATACAGCCTTCGTGATTTATACAAACATGCGGTAGTACAGATTAATGATACACACCCTTCTATGGTGATCCCTGAATTAATCCGTCTGTTAACAGAGGAAGGAATCTCCATGGAAGAAGCAGTCAGCATCGTCAGCAAGACCTGTGCATATACCAATCACACAATTCTTGCAGAGGCGCTGGAGAAATGGCCGAGATACTATCTGGAAAAAGCAGTACCCCATCTGCTGCCGATTATCGACGAACTGGACAGGAGAGTCAAAGAAAAGTATAAAGATGAAAAGGTAGCGATTATTGACAAAGATAACCGCATTCATATGGCACACATGGATATTCACTATGGTTTCAGTGTGAATGGGGTTGCCGCTCTCCACACACAGATTTTAAAAGAATCTGAACTAAAGCCATTCTATGACATATATCCTGAAAAATTCAATAATAAGACGAATGGCATTACCTTTCGCCGCTGGCTGATGCACTGCAATCCGGAACTAACGGAGTTCATAAGCAGATTGATTGGAAATGGTTTTAAAGAAAATGCTGACTGTCTGAAAGATCTTCGAAAATATGCGGATGATGAAAAAGTTTTAAAAAGCCTTCTGGATATTAAAAACAAAGATAAAGCTGCATTAAAAGAATATCTGAAAGAAACTCAAGGGATAGAAATTGATGAAAATTCTATCTATGATATTCAGATCAAACGACTGCATGAATACAAAAGGCAGCAGATGAATGCACTTTATATTATCCATAAGTATCTGGAAATTAAAGGCGGTAAACTTCCAAAGAGGCCGATTACCATGATATTTGGCGCAAAAGCAGCTCCGGCTTATGTCATTGCAAAGGATATTATTCATCTGATTTTGTGCCTCCAGGAAATGATTTCCAGGGATGCCAGCGTTCGACCATACTTAAACGTGGTAATGGTGGAAAACTATAATGTATCCAAAGCGTCGAAACTGATTCCAGCCTGTGATGTATCTGAGCAGATTTCTCTTGCATCCAAAGAAGCAAGCGGAACCGGAAATATGAAATTTATGCTGAACGGAGCCGTAACCCTTGGTACCGAGGACGGGGCGAATGTTGAGATCCACCAGCTGGTTGGAGATGAGAATATTTATATTTTCGGAAAATCAAGTGAGGAAGTCATTGCCCATTATGAGAAAGCCGATTATGTATCCAAAGATATTTATAATTCCGATGCTGCTATCAAAAAAATGGTGGACTTCATCGTGAGCAAAGAAATGCTTGCTATAGGCTGCGAAGAAAATTTAAGCAGGCTTCATCAGGAACTGATTGGAAAAGACTGGTTCATGACACTTCTGGATATCAATGATTATATTGAGACAAAGGATAAAGCGTTCGCAGATTATGAAGACAGAATGGCCTGGGCGAAGAAGATGCTGGTGAATATCAGTGAAGCTGGTTATTTTTCATCTGACAGGACGATCAAGCAGTATAATGAGGAGATCTGGAAATTGTAAAAAGGTTTGATATCACAAATGTTCATACTTTTTTTACAAAAATAGATACCACATTTTTGAAATATGTGGTATTATAGGAATTATGATGAAGAAAAAAAGTAAAATTACCAAAAAGCTTACTAAGATTGCCCTTGTCATTGGAGCAGAGGTTTTACTGTTCAGTGGCTGCCTGGTGATGATATACGCTCGTGGGACAGGAGAGAGTGAGAATCACGGAAAATATCAGGAAAATGTCACATTAGGAACAACGGAAACGAATGCAGGAGCAGAAAAACAAAGCAGCCTCCAGGCAGGGACAAATCAGGATAAGGATATTACTTCTACGTCAAATGAGCAGACAGCAGGAAGCGCACCGGTATCCAGTAATTATAATACGATTGCTACGGAAAAGGTATCGGAAAGTGAATCAGAGACAGAAAGCAGCAGTTCAGATTTGGCAGTTTCGAAGACGGAATCAGAAATGCTCTATGTAGAACCGGTCAGCCAGCTGCCGGAATTGCCGACAGGGTGTGAGATTACATCCCTGACGATGGCTCTTAATTATGAAGGCTATGAAGTAGATAAAGAGGATCTTGCGGACAACTATCTCACGAAAGGCAGACCGGGTGTCAACAGCTATGAAGATGCATTTCTTGGTAACCCAAGAGATGAGGATTCCTATGGATGTTTTGCACCGGTTATTGTCAGAACGGCAAATAAATACCTGACGGAGCAGAACAGTGCAAAGCGGGCATATGATGTCAGCGGAACGGATCTGGAAGATTTATTTGATGAGATACGTGCCGGAAATCCGGTTATTATCTGGGGATCTATGAACATTGATGTGGATATCGAATATACAGATGAATGGGAAATTGACGGCAAGCTTCTTCGCTGGCCGGGTAATGAGCATTGTATGGTATTAAGCGGTTTCGATTTAAACAATGAAACAGTTACAGTATGTGATCCGTTACGGGAAGTAGAAACGTATGATATCAGTTCATTTGAAAGGCATTTCAAACAAATGGACAAGATGGCAGTAGTGATTAAATAAGGAATTTGGTAAGTAAGGACTATTGTATATAAGAAGCCTGTCTTTTTATATGCGGTAGTCCTTTTTCGATTGTTACATAGTGCGATACATGATAAAATGAAGTCAGATGCTGGCTGATGCCAGAAAAATTCAGGTCGGGAGATGAAAGGCCATAGAAGTACAATTATTAATCGTTGATGATGAAATGCAGATACGAAGAGGGATTGAAATAGGGATACCATGGAAAGATTACGGAATAACCGGAGTGTTAACGGCAGAAGATTCCCCAGGTGCAATAAGGATTTTAGAAAGGGAGAAGATACAGATCCTGATTACAGACATCCGTATGCCTGGAATGACAGGCCTTGAACTGGCTGAATTTGCAAAAAAAATAAATCCAGAAATCCATGTGGTCATATTAAGTGGATATTCTGAGTTTGAATACGCAAAAAAAGCAATTAATATCGGGGTAGCGGAGTATTTGTTAAAGCCTATTAAAATCAGTGAACTTACGGCACTGATTCAATCGATCATGGAAAAGATTGAAGTAAGGGTACAGGATGAGGAGAAGCAGAGAAAGGTAAAAATTGAGCAAAGCCTGGAAGCTTATTTTGATGTGGATTATCCCGGGAGCGGTGACTATGAAAGGCTGCTGGAAGAATATACGGGACATAAGGCAGATCATAAGATACTCTGTATGGTTTTCGATTTTGACAGCAGGAATGCTTCGCCCTTCATCCGGGACAAATCTATCACAAACTGTGACGCACATCTGTCAGAAAGCAATTTTCAAACACGCTCTAAGGCAGATTCCGCCTGTGTTAATTATGTCAGTGAAGAGCTTTTGAGTAAGAGCGGACCAAAAGAAGATAACTATTTGTTATGCTGGGGAAAGAAACTGGTCTGGTTTACTTTTATGGATATCTGCAGGTCCAGGGATCAGGTGATTATGCAGATGGGCAAAATACTACGCAGAATAAACAGTGAATTGCATAAAGCAGGAGGGACCGGAAACGTTGGAATATCCGCAGGTGTGTCAGGAATCACATCTTTGGGGAAGCTGCGCCTTGGGGCAATGGAGGGGGCAGCGCTTCTGGATCACCGGTTGTATCTGGGAGGCGGCGTATTAATCGACCGGGTGGATGCAAGCATTAAAAATGAGCCCATGTTCTCCATGAACCAGACAGCACATCTGCGCCTGTGCATCGCAGGATTCCGTTATGAGGAGGCTGAAAAGGATATTAAAAAACAGTTTGATGACATGAAAGATTTAAAAATAGCCTCCTACGACATCGTGAAAGGGACGTGCATGAATCTTGTGCAGTTATTATTTCAAACGCTTAAAAGCAGCGGCATGGACGTTGAATCAGTGCTGGAGAAAAACAAGCGGAGTATTCTTGGGATACCCGATTTATTGACCCTGGACCAGTACCAGGAATGGGTATTGAGCTTTTATTATCTGATTTTGACAGGTGTGTCCGGTAATCAGGGAGAACACCACAACCGTATGGTGATTACGGCATTATCCTACATTAGTATGCACTACAGTGAAGAAATTACGGTAGATTCTATTTCAACCTATGTAAATAAATCAAAGAATTACTTCAGCTATCTGTTCAAAAAGGAAATGGGCATTTCCTTCACGGAATATCTGAATAAATACCGGGTGGAAGAAGCAAAAAAGAGGATGGAAACTACGGCAGATTTAAATGCGGAAATAGCCAGGAAGGTGGGATTCCGGGATGAAAAATATTTTTCGGCTGTATTCAGGAAACTGGAAGGCTGTTCCGCTACAGAATACCGAAAGAAAAAAGGAAGATTATGAGCAGCTTAAAAAATAAGTGGAAGAATCTGGGGATCAGCCAGAAGTTTATATGCAGTCTTATGATTTTTCAGATGATTCCCTTGCTGCTTCTATTTATGATAGTGACATTTCAGCTTCGCAGCAGCCTGAATACCAAGGCATGTGATATTAATCTGGAAATATTAAAGCAGACGAAGGCAGGGCTGGAAAGCTTTATCAGTGATGTGGAGAACGTATCCCTGAATATGGCTGCAGACGAAAACATCCAGCAGATCATCCGCATGTATGGTATAAAAGGGCAGACAGAAGAGCTGGAAAAACGCAAGGTAGATTTATCTTACCAGATGCGGATGGAAATGGAGTCCCGCAGAAATATAAAAGGCATGTCCATATTTAAGCCAGGGGAAGTAGTTTTACAGATTGGGGATTATGTGCTGAGAGAAGATGAACAGCTGATACCCAGATTAAAAGAATTGGGCGGTCTGCCGATGTGGACAACTCTGCACGAAGGGGAAACCATCAGTTATAATGCACCTTATGAGAAACTGTATCTGCTGAGGGCGGTAAATGATATAAATACCATGGAAATCATAGCCTATGAAAGGATAACCGTTGATGAAGCCTTTCTTAAGGAACAGTACAGCGGAATCCTTTCTAAAAAAAGCAGACTCTTTATCGTTGACCAGGATGGCAGAATACTGTCATCCTCTGAAGATGGATGTTTGGGCATGGCGTATACGGAGCTTGGATATGGGGCGCTTTCCGAAGGGAATGCAGGGTATTTAAGGACAGGAGATGCCATTGTATCTTATTATAATATCGATTCGGCAGGATGGAGGATTGTAAAAGTGGATGATCCCCGGGAGATTCTGCAAAATAGCAATGCGGTATATTATACGGTGCTGATTTGTATGCTTTTGGCGCTGATATTCGGGCTGGCTTTTTATAATGTACAGAAAAAAACAATGATTCAGCCAATTCAGCAGCTTTCCAGGGAAACAGAAGAATTTACTGGAGATCGGTTTGAAATCGGAATTTATGACGACAGTGAGAATGAGATCGGAATCTTAAACAGGAATCTTACAAAAATGGTTGCCTATATCCACAATCTGATTGAGACCCAGTATAAAAATGAAATTAAGCGTAAAGAAATCGAGCTGAAATATATGCAGAGCCAGATCAATCCGCATTTTTTGTACAATACCCTGGATTCTATCAGGTGGATGGCAGTTGTTGAACACTATGATGAAATTGCCCGGCAGGTAGAAGCATTGTCGGATGTCTTCCGCCATGCACTGAACCGGGGAAATGAGATGGTGACGGTTAAGCAGGAAGTGGAACACTTACAGAGTTATCTTCTGATTCAGAAAAACAGATTTGGAGAAAGGATAAGGGTATCTATCCAGGTGGAGCAGGAACTGGAAACTTGCAGGGTACAGAAACTGATTCTGCAGCCATTGGTAGAAAATGCGTTTGTTCACGGACTGGAAAAGAAAGTGGGAGGCGGCAATATATGGGTAGAGGTACAAAAAGATAGTCAGCTATTGTTATACACCGTGGAGGATGACGGGATTGGAACCGACGCCGGGGAGATTAACCGATATTTAAAAGATGAGAAAGAGAGTGAAAATGTATTTGCACTGAAGAACATAGACGAAAGGCTGAAAATGAAATATGGGAATGACTGCGGTATCCGTTTTTATTCCAGGGAGAATGTGGGAACCCGGGTGGAGGTTAGAATGTACTTAGAGCAATTTTCAGACAGGCTCTAGTGTGGTAATAATGGATTCGGAGTGATGAAATCATGAAAAAGAGCAAAGTAATGATACTGGCAATATCAGTGTTTGTTGCAGCCATGATGCTTGGAAACTGGGGGGTACTGCATCGGCAGGAGGCGAAAGAAAGCAAGGAAGCAAGTAATAAGGAAATACGTTTTTATGGCAGAGTACAGGAATATACATCCAGTGAACGTATGATGTCTAAATTGCAGGAAAAATTCCGGAATAAATATACCATAGAAACACTTCCGGTGGACTGGCAGAATCAGGAGAAAATCGTAAGAAGGGAAATCATTTCAGGAAAGCCATGTGATATCTACAATTTTGAAATGAACAGAATTGTTTTGTTAGAGGATATGGCACTGGATTTAAAGCCTTATCTGGATGCAGACCCGGATTGGAAGGCACAATTTCGCCCCAGTGCCCTGGAGCAGGCATGTGTCAACGGTAAGATCCTGGCGGTGCCCTGGGAATCAAATTTTCCGGTTATCCTTGCAAATAAAGAGCTTTTAAACAGGGCAAAGGTAACCATACCGGAATCCTGGACCTATGAAGAATTTGAAAAGGCCTGTGAGAAGATTAAGAAGCTGGGGGTTTACCCATTTTCCAATGCCGGTGATATGGGGCATGGCGGCTGGCTTTACCGAAACGGTATGCTTTCAGCCACTTTGAGCAATGGCACTTACGAACAGTATACAAAGGGAAGCCTTCCTCTCGATGGGGAAGAATCAAGGGAAACATTACAGGCAATTAAGTCTTTATATGACAAAGGATATATGTATCCCGGTGAACAGGCGGTTACTGCCCGGGTAGATGAAATAAAGGCCGGATTTATGAGAGGGGAAACAGCCATGATCACGGAGATCGGAACCGGAGCACAGGCGACTGCCAGAGAGGCCGGGAAGCGTGGAATAGAAGCAGTGGTTGTGCCATGGCCCCGGATTGGGGATACGGATGCCAACCATTCCGGAGATAATGCATTATTTATTCCTAAAAACAGTAAAAATATTGAGGCGGCAATAGAGATTCTCAGAGAATATACAAGTGTGGAGATCCAGTCCATCCATTTAGCGGACGGTTATATTCCGGCTAACCGGAATGTAGCGGTAACAGACCCGTTTGTCAAGTCGGTAATAGCACAGGCGGCGCACCTCTGCGCGGAAGATCCACCTTCCGTGGACATGACGGAATACCGGGGTTACCATTTAATACCGGATCTGGTTCTGGGCAATGGGGCAGATGAGGTGATGGAAAAGTTAGAGCAGTACCGTATGGGCAGCCAGCAGGAGGCAGAATAAGCACAAAGAACAGGAGGCAGAGAGATGTTTAAGATAGGCGAGTTTTCAAAATTAACCCAGGTATCAATCCGGATGCTGAGATATTATGACGAGACGGGATTGTTAAAGCCGGCGGTCACCGATCACTATACAAACTACAGATTGTATTCTGCCGATCAGATAGCAGTGCTGAATAAAATAATATTTTTGCGGGATCTGGGATTTCATGTCCAGGATATTGCAGCAGCCCTGCATCAGTGGGACGATGAATATATTGTACAACAGCTGGACAGCAAACGGCTTGAGATTGAACATATGATTAAAGAGGAACAGGAAAAACTGTTGAAAATAGAGCAGGCAAAAAAAGATATCCGCCTTGAAAAAATAGAGATCCATTACAATGTGTCCATAAAATCCGTTCCGGGTGTCCAGGTACTTTCCCTGCGGCGGGTTGTGCCCTCATATTATTCGGAAGGGCAGTTATGGAAAGAAATGACTGATTTTGCAGCAAAAAATAAAATTTACGTTTCAAACAACACCTTTGCCATCTATCATGATTCTGATTACCGGGAAAAGAATGTGGATATTGAAATATGTGCTCCTGTCCCACAAATGGGAAAGGATAAGGAGGGCTATACATTTCGAAAGGTTGATCCGGTGCCAATTATGGCAAGCACAATGGTCTATGGTGCTTTTGAGAATATTTCCGGTGTATTTCGTTCCTTTGCAGGATGGCTGGAAGAACACAGCCAGTATAAAATGCTGGGACAAAGCAGGCAAATTGTCCACCGCGGCCCCTGGAATGAGTCAAACAGTGATAATTACCTCACAGAAATACAAATACCATTGGAAAAAATATAAATAAAGAATCAAATACCTGTACGGCTGCCGGCTGTACAGGTATTTTTATGCAGAAAATTGCTTCAGGTTAAAAATCGTAGAATTTCAGGAAGATTCGTAGAATATCAGGTTCAACATAGAAACAGGAATTGATAAAATGAATCCAATCAAAGTCCGTAAGATTTCAAACCTTTTAAAGAAGATCTGAAACGAAAAATAAGATTTGTTAAGTTATGATGGACTTGTACATGAATAATAAAAGGAGTCAGGGAAAGGGTTTGACAACCAATGGGAGGGAGGAAAAATGTATAAGGTACTGTTAGTAGATGATGAAGTATTAATCAGGGAAGCGGTACGTGACAATGTGCACTGGTCGGAGCTGGGGTTCCGCCTGATTGGGACATGCAGGAATGGAAAGGAGGCTGTGGAAGCAATCCGGGAGACACCGCCGGATCTGCTGCTTACGGATATCAGGATGCCCCATATGAATGGAATTGAACTTACACGGTATGTATATCAGAATTATCCGGGTATTAAAGTTGTAATCATCAGCGGATACGACGAGTTTGAGTATGCAAAACAGGCAATCCGGTACAAGGTGATCGAATATATACTAAAACCCATCAGCGCATATGAGTTGTCCGAGACGTTAACAAAGATTCGCCAGAATCTGGATTATGAAAATGAATGGCTGTCCGGTATGAAGAAGGTCAGAGGGGCTTATTATAACAGCCGTCAGATATTGAAAAGGGAATTTTTGAATCATTTGATTCTTGGGCAGATGGTGCCGGAGGAGATTGTACCGAAGTTAATGGAAATGGATATCAGACTTTCCGGGAATTATTTCACGGTGATTCTCATTGAAGCAAAGGATGATTCCGTATTTGCCAGGAGCTCCTTTCAGGATAATAAAGACCTTGCATTGTTTGCCATATTAAATGTCGCAGAAGAAGTGTTGGGGCTGTCGGGAAACGGCGTGGTATTTCAGGATAAAGATTCCAGGACAGTTGTAATACTGGGTGCAGACGGACCCAGGGAACTGGATTATAAAAGCGTTGAATACTGCCGGCACCTGAAGCAGAATATAGAGACATTCCTAAAACTGGATGTAGTACTTGGCGTGGGAGAGTTTACCGAGGAAATTACGGCTCTCTACAAAGCGTTCCAAAGTGCGGGAGATGTGCTGGAATACCGGTTTTTATCAAAGGAGAGGGAAATCTATTTTGCCAAAGATTTTCGAAATGTCCGGGCAGAAAAAAACATCGATATGAAGGAATGGATTTCCAGAATTACCCTCGCAGTGAAGAAGAACGACCAGGATGATATCGACAGGGAGCTGTCCGAATTTATAAGTGACCTTCAAAAGTCCTGGGTATCAAAAAAAGTTTGTACGATCAATGCACAGAATATTATGATGGCACTAATGAATCTCATGGACGAAATCCAGGTCAGTGATGGAGAGATCCGTTATGAGATGAAACGCCTGCAGGTTGCCATATATGAAGATGAAAATCTGGAATGCGTAGCACGCCATCTGGGGGAGGCATGTATAAAAGCGGGAAAGGCTCTGGCTACGGAAAAAGACGGATATTACCAGCGGCAGGTGATGCTTGCCCATGATTACATAGACAAGCATTATCAGAATGCTGATATTTCCCTGAATTCTATCTGTGGATACCTGTCTGTCAGTGTCAGCCATTTCAGTTACCTGTTTAAACATTATACGGGCATCACTTTTGTAGAGGCGCTGACGAAAAAAAGAATTGAGAAAGCCAAAGGTATGATGGAGAATACCTCAATGAAAATTTACGAGGTATCGGAGTCTGTAGGTTATGAGAATCCCCAGTATTTTAGCAGTATATTCAAAAAATACACAGGAAAGACACCCAGGGAATATATGAGGATGGTGCGGTGACGGAATACTTCACAGAGGTAATGCGGGTCTGGAAAAATGGACTAAAGCGTGGAAAGTGTGGAAGAAAGTTGCGTTTTTGTGGAAGATAGTTTATTAAACAGCAGATAGAAGAAGGATATAATGAGTTTGTATCAGGAACAATTAATACATTTATAACAGGAAGAAGAGAGGATCGGATATGAAAAGGAGAAGTAAAAAACGAATAGCACTGCTGCTGGCGTCAGCGATGCTGGCAACAACCGGCATGGGGCTTGGGGGAATGGACGGAAGTGTAGTATATGCGAGTGAAAATGTCAATGCCGCAAATGCGTTGTATGTGGCAATGGATGGCAGTGACGAGACGGGAGATGGTACACTTGAGAAACCATTCGCCACATTTGAAAAAGCCAGAGATGCAGCCAGAGAACTGAAGCAGGAGAATATGACGGTATTTGTTAGAGAAGGTACCTATTTCTTTCAAAATACATTGGAATTAACCCCGCAGGATTCCGGCATAACCTTTCGAAATTATAATGGTGAGGCAGTGGAACTAAGCGGAGCGCTTACCTTTGACCAGTTATCCTGGTCAGACTATGAGGGCAATCCCCATATAAAGGTTGCTAAGGTAGACAAGAACCTTGGAATAGATAAATTATTTCTGGATAAGGAAGAACAGGTACTGGCGAGATATCCGGATGCAACACCCGGAGTCCTTCCTTTAGAAGGGGCAACGACAAGAGCAGATATCAAATCCCGGGTTAAAAATTACGCTGATCCAACCGGAGGGTATATCCGTGCAATCCACAGCAATGGCTGGGGCGGGAACGATTATATCATAACAGGAAAAAATACATCCAATGCGCTGGGCCTGGATTACCAGTGGGTGGGTGACAATAACCGCGGTAATGGAATGAAGGACAATGCGGTTATGATCGAAAATGTATTCGAAGAACTGGATGCGTCAAAAGAATGGTATTATGATAACAAAGAAGGAAAGCTATATGTTTATCCCGAAGAAGGGGTAGACTTAAACGATGTATCTGTGGAAGCAGCAGTAAATACAGATATTATCAAGATAGAGGGAGAGGACAGTACACATCCGGCAAGTGACATTACACTGGATGGATTCACCTATTTTGGAACTAAGAGAACTATGTTTACCGTAAATGAAGAAGGTAAGGAATACATTCCTCTGATGAGAGGGGACTGGTGCGTGGTAAGGGCAGGTGCTGTTTATATAGAAAATGCCAGAAATATTCAGGTGGTGAATTCTAACTTTAACCACATGGGCGGAAATGGAATCTTCATGTACGGCTATAACGACAGCCATATTGTGGATAACAATGAGTTTATCGATATTGGTTCTACAGCTGTCCAGGTAGTGGGCGATCCAAAGTCCGCCTATGAAGCATCCTTCTGGGATCATGCCCTGTATCCAAACCAGCAGGCCAATAAGACCAGCGTTGATTTCCCGGAAAAGGTGGGACCTGCTACGGAAGATTACCCCAGAGATATAGAGATTACCAATAACCATATGGAAAATCTGGGGATTTTCGAAAAGCAGTCCTGCGGTGTGAATCTGTCGGTCAGCAGCAGGATCAAGATTCTCCACAATACAATCCATAAAAGTGCCCGCTCCTGTATCAATGTCAATGATGGGACATTTGGCGGACATGAGATTGCTTATAATGATGTATATAATGCCCAGTTAGAAACGACTGACCACGGTCCGTTTAATTCCTGGGGAAGAGACCGGTTCTGGTCAGTACCCAAGTACAATGCAAGCGGTGAAAGCGGAGATTTGATCAGAAATTATACAAAAGACGGAAAGGTATATGATCTTGCCCTGATTGATGCATATCAGACCAATAAGATCCATGATAACCGGTTCCAGCATGATTCAGATGCCCCTCATACCTGGGGAATTGACTTAGATGATGGTTCTTCCAACTACGAAATCTATAATAATCTCTGTCTGGGTCTGGGAATCAAATTAAGGGAAGGATTTGACCGGAAAGTATATAATAATATTATTCTGGACGGACAATTCCAGATTCACGTTTCCTATAAAGAGGCCGGCGATGAAATCTACGGCAACATAGTGGCAAATACCACCCCATATGGATTTGCAGTGGTGGATGAGAACAGATTCAAACAGGCAGAATATGCGGTTGATAAAAACTGGTACTATGATTTTGGAGCAAAAATCAATCTTCCGTCCTGGTATTATGTGAATAAATCTCAAAATGATTATGATAAGAATGCACTGATTGATGTAGATCCTAAGTTTAAAAATGCAAGAAGCAATGATTACACGGTTTTAAATGAGGAAGGCATGGAGAAAGTAGGATTTAAAAACTTTGCCATGGATCAGTTTGGTAAGCCGGGATGCCAGTGTAAGGCACCGATTTATGCCAAGATTGATTCCGGTTCCGGCGGCTCTGACATTTTACAGAGAGAAGAGTGGAAAGGCGCAACAGTAACAGGAATCGATGATAATATTATTTCTTCCACAGCTTCTAATGATTACAACGGAATTTACTTTGAAGAAGTACCGGAAAACAGTGAGGCATATGCACTGGGATATCGGAAAAGAGACATTGTAAAATCTGTAAACGGCGCTGTGCTGAGCGACAAGAAATCATTTTTTGCCGAACTAAAGAAAATAGAGGCCAATGCTCTGGTTATACTGGATATTCACCGGACAAACAGTATGCAGACTTTAAGTTACCACAAGGCAGAAGGGGTATCCGGTTATATTGACTGCAACGACCCGGAAGTTACATACAGCTCCCAGGTATCCACAGACTTATATACTCAGGACGCATGGTATTTTGATTCCAGAAAGAGCGCTGACCAGGGATCTACCGTGTGTGCATTCCCGGACATTAAACAAGCGAATTCTGCATGGTTTGAAGTGGCATTTACCGGAACAAAAATAGAATATATTTCAAGAAAATACTCGGACCAGGGTGATATCGAAATGATACTTACCAATGCGGACACAGGAGAAGAGGTAGAAAGAAAGACCATCAGCTGTAAAGACAACAGCCGACTCTACCAGCAGACCGTATATACTTCACCAATTGTACCGGAAGGAAATTATAAACTGCGGGGTGAGAAAAAATCCGGTGTGTATATGATTGTGGATGCATTTCAGGTATACAGGCAAGAAGAGGATAAATTAAATGTACTAACGGATCCGGCTCAGATAAAATATGAAAATAGCACAGTAGTTTCCGAACCTCGTGCAGGAGAAACCTTCCGGACTGTGATGGATTTTAAAAATAAAAGTGCAACAGATATAGAAGGCAAGGTATCGTATCTGTTATATGATATTGAAAAAGGATGGAAGCTTCTGGACATCCAGGAAGATCCGGTTACGATAAAGGGAAGTGCAGCTTACCAATACACGGGCAATTATACATTTCCGGAAGATATAAGCAATAAAGTGCTTCAGATTATGGTGACAAATTCCGCAGATGAAGCAATCGCGTATAATACCTGGATTAAAGCTGAGGGAACCGAAATGAAAGAGGCGCCGGTTAATCCCGATACCAAGGAGAATACCCTGGGAATCAGCTATGATAAAAATACCAGAACTGTAAATGTGACTGCAGCAGGCGTGACATCCAATTCACAGGCTGTCATCCGTGTAAAAATTCAGGGAAAAGAGCTCTTTGCAAATCAGGTGAAAGCACAGGGAAAGAGGGCAGGATTTCAATTTGTACTGCCAGATTCCATGAAAGAAGCAGATACCGTAGACTTTTTTGTTCACAGCGAATTAGGTAAAGCCATAGCATACAGTCTGGATCTGAATCCTTCGGAAAATGTGGTAAATAAGGACACACTGAATCAGGCAATAGACACAGCAAAAGCCATCACAAATGAAAATTATACCAAAGACAGCTGGTACCTGTTCCAAAAGGCGTTAAAGACAGCGAAAGACGCTCTGGAATCGAAAGAACTGACACAGGAAAAGGCAGATCAGCTGGCGCTTTTATTAAAAGAAGCACAGGAGGCTTTGGAAAAAGCCGAATATACCGTGATTACAAAGGGAAACAACGATGCGGTTAAACGCACAGGAGAATGGACAGTCCGGGCGAACTCAGAGTCCTGTGACACAACGGCAAAGGGCAGCTATGCAGAGTTTGAATTTACAGGAAATGCGATTGAGTGGTACGGCGTAACAGCCAGTGACCATGGAATTGCCGATGTAAGTATTGTGGATCAGGCAGGTGCAGTTGTGGAAGGTTCCCAAAAAAAGGTGGATTGTTATACCGCAAACAGAGGAACAAATGTATTGTTATACCAATTCACAGGATTAGATTCTAATGAAAATTATAAGATTATCGTAAAGCAGGATGGAAAAAATGCAAGTGCAGGTTCCACCTATATAGAAATCTATTCCTTCCGGGTACAGAAAACAGATAGTGCAATCGTAGACAAAACGGAGCTTCAGACATTGTACGACACGGTTGCGTCTTATAAAGAAAGTGAATACACAGAAGAAAGCTTTGGAAAATTAACGGCAGCAGCAGAGCTTGCCCTTAAAGTATTAGAAGGGAATGAAGCCGGAAATGCAGAGGTATCCGATACCTGCGCACTGCTTAGGGATGCCATGGACCATTTAGTGCGGATTGTAAAAGCAGAAGGCATAGAGATCAGCCAGGCAATAGCCCTGTTAGAGCCTGGAGAAACTCTGGAGCTGGCGGCTTATGTGAAGCCGGAAAATGCAACCAATAAAAATATCACCTGGGTTTCGTCAAATGAACAGGCAGCATCCGTAGACCAAAATGGATTGGTATCGGCAGAGGCAGACGGAGTAACGGAAATAAAAGCAATTACACAGGATGGCGGATTTGAGGCTGTGTGTACGGTGACGGTTAAAGAAACCGTGAAAGTAACAAGTGTGAGCCTGGACTGCAATGCAGCCAGATTTACAAATATGGATGATACACTTGCGTTAACAGCCGCTATTATGCCGGAAAATTCGGAAAACAGGAAAGTGGTATGGTCATCTTCTGATCCTAAGATCGCAGATGTAGATGAAAACGGGCTGGTTACACCGGTTGCAAATGGTGTTGCAGTGATCACCGTAACCACAGAAGACGGTGGATTTACAGACAAATGCAAAATAACGGTAGACATACCCAGGGAGCCTGTAAAGGTAACGGGAATTCTGCTGGATACCAAGTCGGCAATACTGACTGAAAAGGGTGAAACCTTAACGTTAAATGCAAAAGTGGAACCGGAAAACGCATTCAATCAGGAAGTAATGTGGAAATCTTTTAACGAAGCAGCAGCAATTGTGAATGAGGCAGGGCAGGTAACAGCAGTAGCAAGTGGAAAAGCCGTAATCGCAGTTACAACGCGGGATGGAGGCTACGTTGCACTGTGCGAAATAACCGTTGAAATACCGGAACCTGTAATCCCGGTTACCGGAATATCCCTGCAACCGGATAATGCCAAACTGACAGGTCTGGGAGACACGCTGTCCCTGAACCCGGAAGTGAAGCCGGAAAATGCTACGGATAAGGCCGTAACCTATCGCTCATCCAATCCGGATGCGGCAACGGTTGATGAAAAAGGGGTAGTTACAGCAGCAGGAGAAGGAGAGACTGTAATTACTGCAGCCACAGTTGACGGAGGATTTGAAGCAGTATGTAAAGTCAAAGTAGAAATACCGGTAGAAAATGTTGATGTGACAGGAGTTACATTAAACCAGACGGAAGCAGTTTTAACAAAAGAAAATGAAACCTTGCATTTAATGGCACAAATTCTGCCTGAAAATGCAACGAATAAGAAGGTAGAGTGGTATTCATCCAATCAGGAAGCAGCAGCAGTGGATGACAACGGAGTCATTACGGCGATTGCAAACGGAGAGTCTGTTATAACGGTTACCACCGAAGACGGAGCATTCACAGCCCAGTGCAGGGTGAAAGTAGAAATTCCGGTACGGGTAGAAGGTATTTACTTAAGCCATAACCTTGTTCAGCTGGATAAAGAAGAAGCAACACTGCAACTTCAGGCAACTGTGAACCCGGATAATGCCGAAAATAAAAATGTAGCCTTTACATCCACCGCACCTCAGGTAGCCCAGGTAAGCCGGGAAGGATTAATCACAGCCCGCAGTAATGGACAGACAGCAGTGATTGCCACCACAGAAGACGGTAAATTTACAGCGGTATGTATCGTCACCGTCGATGTGAAAGCACCGCATGTAGCAGTAACAGGAGTGAAACTGGATAAAACAGAAGTAAACTTAACTGCAAAAGGAGAAACTGTCAGCCTGAAAGCAGTTGTAGAACCAGAAGCGGCAACCAATAAAGGAGTATTATGGATTTCCTCCAATACGGGAATAGCCGTAGTAAATCAATCCGGAGTAGTGACAGCAGTGGGTAATGGTACGGTAACGGTAACAGCAGTAACGGCAGAAGGAGAAAAAGCGGCATCCTGTAAAGTGAATGTCAGGATTCCGGTTCCGGTTCAAAAGCCGGCAAAGGTCACAGGACTAAAAGCCAGCAGTGCCGTATATTCCATGAAACTAACCTGGAATAAAGCAGCAGATGCGAAGAGCTACCAGATCTATATCTACCGGGATGGAAAGTGGAGAACTGCAGGAAGTACAACGCGTAACAGCTTTACGATCAAAAAATTAAATGCCGGCAGCAGATACAGTGTAAAAGTAGCAGCAGTCAATCAGGCTGGGACTGGTCCCGACTCCTCTGTGTTAAAGACAGCGTCAAAGCCTCAGAAAGCTGTAATCAGCAGTATTGTAAAAGCCGGTTCATCAAAAGTAAAAATCACTTATAAGAAAGTGTCATGCAGCGGATACCAGATCCTGATGAAGTCAGGGAAAGGGAGCTATAAGCAGATTAAGACAACAGGCAAGACCAGTTATACAATCAATAAACTGAAGAAAGGTACGAAATACAGCTTCAAGGTTCGGGCATACCGAAAAGTAGGATCGAAAATTTACTTTGGTAAATATTCCAATTCAAAGACATATACCCTGAAATAAGTGAAAAGGGGCTGTAAAAAAACTCCACACACAGGAAAATCGCTGAAGTCGTTAGAGA
>OATB01000045.1_pt1 | contig 146237 bp, 137 predicted proteins | sample 1494941 | NCBI WGS metagenome assembly OATB01 (sample SAMEA2579931, study PRJEB22360) | human gut metagenome | reverse complement strand
ATCCATAATTTAATCCACTTTGTTAAATTATATTTTTCTTTAAAAAAAGCCGGGGGCTCCGGCACAGATTGCAGACAATGTTAATCATATATAACAGCATTAAATATTAACTTATGATTATTCAATATTGTGTTTATTTGCATTTGTTCTTATGATATAATTGGTAAATTAAATTTTGTTTTGTTAAACATTCGTAACTGTAGATATCTATATTTAAAATTGGATGAGAATTGGAGATGAAAAGATAATACCAGGATATTACTGCACAAATATTTTTTCCGAACAAGCGAAAGAACTTATTGAGTTTTATAGGCAAATATTAGAGATCCCCTTTATTAAAACCGATGATGACAATTCAAATGGGGTTTATCTTGGTTTTATAGAAGACGCGCCCACTCTTTGTATATGGGATAGCAAAAAATGTAACGTACAGCCCACCGGATATCAATCCTTTGTATTTCAAACACAAAATCTCGATTTAACAATGGAAAATTTGAAAGGAAAAGGGCTTATACTGTCAGAAGCCATTAGATATGATTGGGGAACTTACGAAGTCCGACTAAACGATATTGATGGAAATGAGATCGTGATAGCTGAGTTTACGTGACAGGTGCAATTTGCCCCTTCAAACTTATCGCTGTTATCCCAATGAAATTCTATTTATTCATTGAAATAATAAATCTATTAAACTGTTTATACGAAATCTAAGCCGGGGTTTCCCCCGGCTGTTTTCAAACTGTCATGCTTTTCTACAGATATCACATTTACATCTATTATCAATATCTGTCGCCAATATCTATTATTTATTTCTATATTTATTTCTATGATCGTTCGCAAACACTGTCGCGCTCAATAAATTTCGTGCACACCTGAATCTTCGTATTGACCTGGTCATCATCTTTTTTAATCATATCAATGACACGGCGCACTGCAAGTTTCCCCATTTCCTGTTTAGGAACGCGAAGGGTGGTAAGCGCCGGGGATGATATCTCGCTGAAAGGAAGATCATCAAAACCAACCAGCGAAACATCTTCAGGAACCCGGTACCCCATCTCCTGAAGCGCTTTCATTGCACCAAGGGCAATCATATCATTATCCGCAAAATATGCCGTAGGTAATTTTGATTTCTTCTGCAGGTACTTCAGCATTTCCTGGTATGCCCCATTTAATGTAGTGGGCAGTGTTACCGTATACTCATTTTTTACCGGAAGATTCGCCTTTTGCATTGCAGTACCATAGCCCACCGCCCTGGAACGAAACGCCTTAATTCGAAAGCTTCCTCTCAGATAACCAATTTCCTTATGTCCTTTTTGAATCAGATACTCCACTGCTTTCCTGGAAGAATCTGCATTATTAATCAAAACCCCGTTAAATGACATATCTCCAGCCCAATAATCCAGCATTAAAAACGGACATCCTGCACTTTTAAAGATCTTCACATCCTCTTCCATAAGCTCCGTGCCAAGCAATACAATAGCGGATGCACTGTCATTAATCATCCAGTGCACCTGTTCCTCGTAGTCTTCATCCTTCTGGTTCAAATGGCAGATGACCATCTCAAACCCCGACTCCCGGCATTCCTTTTCAAATCCATCAATCAACAGCGAGAAAAATGGCGTATCATCGATAATTAAACCATTCTTTTTAAATATGACAAATTTGATCTTACGAATACTGGATTCACTGATATACCCCATCTCCTTAGCCACACGAAAAATTTCTGCTGATGTCTGCGCATTCACACCTTTTTTATGATTAAGCGCATTGGAAATAGTAGCCGGCGAGAAACCGGTCTTCTCGCTAATACTTTTAATACTCACCTTCATAACCAAATATACCCTTCCTTTCATACGATTTTATCGCATATAAACGTCCAATTAAATTATTTATATATTATTTTATCAAAATTTATATATAATTGCAATGGATTAATTCTAATCTTTTACATAATTTTTCTAATATCCCATACACTAAGTTAAAAGCTTCGTTACAGTTATCAAATAAATACGCCTGAAAGTCTAAATATTTTTGCTCACGGGAAATAAAATTATCAAAATCAAATATCAGCTTGAGGTCTATTTTAAAATGCCCTTTGGAGGTACGTTTGAAACTTCCCTCTCAAACTATTTATTAATGCATTATCGCAGGAAGAACCTGCGGTTTGCAGGAGGTATAACTATGAAATCAATTAAAAAACAATACTTTTACTATGAGCTTACCTTTGCCCTGCTGGCTATCGTTCTTGGGACTCTTTTCCACTTTATATATAAATGGAGCGGCTACCATTACCTCATTGCCTTTATTTCCCCGATTAACGAATCTACCTGGGAACACCTGAAAATGTTTTTTTTTCCTTTTCTGTTTCTCACATTTATTGAATACTTTTTGATCGGGAAGAATTTTTCCTCTTTTGTCACCGCCAAAACAATCGGATGCTTCGCAGGATTGTTGTTTATCATTGCATTCTTTTATACTTACACTGGTATTATCGGAACAAACTACCTTGCTATGGATATTCTGACATTTGTCCTGGGCGTTCTGGTCTGTTACTTTTTCAGTTGGTACTTGAGTGCATGCAAAAAAATGGGAAATCACACTTCGAATATATTGTGCCTGTGCCTTCTGCTTCTGTTAGCATTTTTCTTCGCCGCATTTACCAACCACACACCCAATATTAACTTATTTAAATCGATTCCTTCCGAAGTATTAAAAAATTAAAACCCTTTCATAATTACCGGAAACAGCAAAAAATGCCTGTACCAGGCGGTGACTTCACAGTTGTGGATACAACTAAAAAGCACCTTATGATACAGGCATATTTCACACCTAATAATATATTTTGTTTTCTTCCAGCACTTCTGCCTTCCCGTCCCGGCACTCCAGAATTGCAACACCGCAATTCTTAGGAACTCCGCCATTCCAGAAATCAGACATTTCAAATGTACGCACGCTGTTTAATAATCCACGCATAGCACCGCCATGTGTAGTAATCAGAATGGTTTTCTCCTGATACTCCTCACGATTTAAAATATCATCCATAAAGGCCTTCGTCCGTCCCCCAAGGGATCGGATATCCTCGCCATGAGGCGGGGGAAGATACTTATCCGGGGCCAGGAAAAAATTAGAAAACTCCGTGTCCGGAATCTCATAATTTTCTTTGCCGCTGATCATTCCTTCAAAGTCGCCAAAACTGATTTCAATAAGACGCTCATCCGTCAAAACAGGAACATTACGATCTCCTATCACAATTTCAGCCGTTTCTAAAGCTCGTGCCAGTGGGCTGCTGACCGCTAAGTCAAAAGGTACATCCTTCAAAGCTTCTGCTGTAATTCTCGCCAGATCTCTTCCATTTTCATTCAGAGGTATATCAGTCCGGCCCTGGAGACGTTTCTGGATATTCCAGTCCGTCTCTCCATGCCTCATAATATAAATTTTCATATTACTGTCTCAGCTCGATTCCCATGGACTCCAGTCCATTTAAGATTTTCTTCATTGCTGCAGAAACTTCGGCTTCCTCCAGGGTTTTATCCTTTGCACGGAATGTAATGGAGTAAGCTATGGATTTATATCCCTCTTTAATCTGGGAGCCTTCATAAATATCAAATAACTGATAACTCTCTAAAATTTTGCCGCCTCTCTGCGCAATCATAGCTTCGATCTGACCAGCCAGAATTTCTTTTGGCACTACCATACTAAGATCGCGGTTCACCGCCGGGAATTTGGCGATTCCCTCGAACTTACGGTCAAAGGTAGACATTTCCACAATCAACGGCATATCCAGTACTGCAACATATGCCCGGTCACCAATATCATAATTGTCAGCTACTTCCGGATGCACTTCACCTAAATAGCCTACAACTTTTCCATTGTAAATAATATTAGCCTGGCGTCCTGGATGCAAAAATGGTTTTCCTGACTTAGGATCGTAGGTTTCCTTCTCATGCAGTCCGATTTTCTCAAAGAACTCTTCTATAACACCCTTCATGGTATAGAAATCTCCATCTCCATACATTCCAAGTGTAAACTGCATTCTTTCATCCGGAAGCTCCTTAAGCGGAAGTTCTCCAGGCAGATATACATTGCCAAGTTCATATAAACGAACATTTTTATTCCTGTGGTTGTAGTTAAATGCAAGAGATGTCAGCATACCGTTTAGAGAAATGGTTCTCATGATACTGAAGTCTTCCCCTAACGGATTTGAGATTGTGATTGCCTTTCTATATTCCGAATCTTCCGGCAGGAGCAGTTTATCAAACACCTTCGGACTTTCAAATGAATAAGTCATTCCCTGAGAAAAACCGCAGAATTCTGCAATATCCCTTGCCACTTCTTCAATTCTCAGCTTAAATGGCAGTTTTCCTGTGGTTGCTTCCCCTCTTGGAAGTGTCGTAGGTATATTGTCATAACCATAGAATCTGGCAACCTCTTCAGCCAGATCAGCCATGCGGAATAAATCATGACGGAAGGTCGGTGCTATAATCTCGTTAGCAGCTTCATCATATTCCAGTCCAATCTTTTCAAAATAACCCAGCATATCCTCCTTGGAAATATCGGTTCCCAACAGCGCATTTATCTTTTCCGGCTCAAATCCAATACGAACTGGGTTTTTCTTTTTGCCATATACGTCGGTCATACCGCCCACAACTTCTCCTGCACCCAATTCTTCAACCAGCTGGCATGCACGGTCAATCGCTGCCTGCGCATTATTAGGATCCAGTCCTTTTTCGAATTTACCGGAAGCATCTGTACGAAGTCCCACTTTCTTACTGGAAAGCCTGATATTTGTTCCATCAAAGCATGCAGCTTCAAATAGCATCGTTTTCACATCGTCGGTAATCATGGAATTTTCTCCGCCCATGATTCCGGCGATGCCAACTGCTTTTTCACCATCACAGATCATCAGAACGGACTCGTCCATAGTTCTTTCCTGACCGTCCAGAGTAACAAATTTCTCACCTGCATTTGCACGTCTTACTATGATTTCATGGTTTGCAATAGTATCATAGTCATAAGCATGCATAGGCTGTCCGTATTCTTCCATAACGTAGTTGGTAATATCTACGATATTGTTGATTGGACGTATGCCGTTTGCAGCAAGGCGCCTCTGCATCCACATAGGTGAAGGAGCTATTTTAATATTTTTCACCACTCTTGCACAGTAACGCGGGCAAAGTTCCGTATCCTGTACCGTAACTTTAATATAATCATTTACATCTTCGTCATTTCCCGTTTTTGACACAACCGGAGGTACAAACTTTTTATTAAAAGTCGCTGCTGCTTCTCTGGCAATGCCAATTACGCTATAGCAGTCCACACGATTGGAAGTAATCTCATATTCAAATACAACATCGTCTAAATCCAGTGCATGAATAGCGCTTTCTCCTACCTTTGCATCTTCCGGAAAAATGTAGATGCCAAACTCAGGTGATTCCGGGTACATATCTCTTGTGGAACCCAGTTCTTCAATGGAGCACATCATACCGCATGATTCAATTCCACGCAGCTTACCCTTACTGATCTTTACCCCACCTTTTGTCTTCTTGCCGTCATGTCCGCCTGCTACGCGCCCGCCGTCAAGTACTACCGGAATTTTATCCCCGGCTTTAACATTCGGGGCCCCTGTGACGATCTGTACAGTTTCCGTACCTACATTTACCTGACAGATAATCAGCTTATCTGCATCCGGATGTCTCTCAATGGATTCAATCTGTCCAATCAGAATTTTTTCCAAATCTTCATCCAGCCTCTCAAATCCTTCTACCTTGGTGCCTGACAAAGTCATAGCATCCGTATATTCCTGTGCATCCACTTCCAGGTCCGGAACGTATGCTTTAATCCATGATAATGATGTATTCATTCTGTTTTCCTCTCTTTACTTAATTTCCATTAGAATTGTTTTAAGAAACGAATATCGTTTTCATACAGTAATCTCATATCGTCAATTTCGTATTTCAAAAGAGCAATACGCTCCAGTCCCACACCAAATGCGAAACCGCTGTAAACTTGCGGGTCAATTCCGCACATTTCCAGAACATGAGGATGCACCATACCACAGCCCAGAATTTCAATCCAACCGGATCCCTTGCAGAAACGGCATCCTTCACCGCCGCACTTAAAGCATGTCACATCCACTTCAGCACTTGGCTCTGTAAATGGAAAATGATGGGGACGGAATTTCGTCTTCGTCTCAGGTCCGAACAGTTCCTTTGCAAACTCTTCTAAGGTTCCTTTTAAATCGGCAAATGTTATATTCTTATCTATTACCAGACCTTCGATCTGATGGAAAGACGGTGAATGTGTAGCATCCACTTCATCGGACCGGAATACCCTTCCCGGAGCAATCATGCGGATAGGAAGTTTGCCCTGTTCCATTACACGTGCCTGTACCGGTGAAGTCTGTGTCCTTAAAACAATGTCTTTATTTACATAAAAAGTATCCTGCTCATCCTTAGCCGGATGATTAGCCGGGATATTTAATTTCTCAAAATTGTAAAGATCGTACTCTACCTCCGGTCCTTCCACTACTTCATAGCCCATACCTACAAAGATACGTTCCACTTCTTCCAAAGCAATGGTATTCGGATGGCGATGCCCCACATTATTCTTCTTCGCCGGGAGGGTAACATCAATCACTTCACTCTTTAATTTTTCTTCCCGAACCTTCGATTCTAACTTTTTCTTTGTCTCTTCTAAAAAGTTTTCAATCGCAGCTCTGGTATCATTCACCATCTGTCCCACTAACGGACGTTCCTCCGGCGTGACATCTTTCATCCCTTTTAATACCGCAGTTAACTGCCCCTTCTTACCCAGAAATGCTACACGGACATCATTTAATTTATCCAGTGCATCGGAATTCTGGATCTGACTCAATGCTTCTTCTTTGATGGCTTGCAATTTGTCTTTCATTATATTTCTCCTTTTCATTTTATCTGATTCTTGGGTGGAAGGCAGGCTCCAGGCGTCACTATACTGTCTTGGCTTCCTTTACTCCGGCGTGCTCACCTCGCCTCGCGGCTCGGTCGCGGGCTTCGCCCTATGCCAAAAGCTCCTTGCGCGAATCGCTCTGCTAGCAGGCTATTCGCTCCAGGGGCTTTTGGCGCACGCCTCATTGTCTACGCGCAAAAAAAGCCCCATCCCCTCTGGTGTAAGGGACGAAGCTTGGAGTTCCGTGGTACCACCCTAATTCCTGCTGATGCAGGCACTTAATTAAGTATGCTTAACGCGCATGGTCGGCATTTCCTACTGTGATTTCAAAAATGCAGCTCCGGTGGGAAATTCGAATTTATCATCTGAACTTAAGGATGCTTCCAGCCGATGGCTTCCTCTCTCTGTAAGAAAATGATCTTCTACTGACACCTTCATCGCTTTTTATTATTTAATGATTCTATTATTGCTTGAATGTTTCTTATCTGTTTACTATTACTATGACCTATTTTATCATATTTACTTAATCTGTCAAGTCAAAACTCGAACTATCTTCTAAATAACAATTTATTTCAGCCCCTATAAAGATAAACCACATGCAGAAATACAGCCAGAGCATTACCATGACCGCCGATGTCAGGCTTCCGTATATGGAAGACATTCTTTTTGCCATCTCAAAATAGATTGAAAATCCATAGGAAAAGATAGACCAGGCAAGTGCCGTAAACAGTCCTCCCGGAAGAAGGTTTGCAAATCTGTCCTTGCGGTTTGGCAGCAGTTTGTACATCGCCATGAACAACAGCGTAAGCAGTGTAATGGTGGCAATGGTTCTGACACTGATAATAAATCCCGAAAATTCTTTTAGAAGAGGAACATATCTGATAATCAGATCATGTACCTGATTCCCAAATACCAGCAGCAGCATTGCGGCAACGATGGAAACCAGAAAGAGTACTGTGTAGAAAGCAGAGCGCAGACGCATGTAAATATAATTTCTAGTCTCGCGAATTCCCTGGACTGAGTTCAAACCATTTGTTACTGCCATAACTCCTCTCCCCGCCGCCCATACTGCAGCGATAGCCGTTCCTGACAGCAGTGCGGTAGAACCGGTATAAACTCCGCCTACCAGCCCTTCCAGAACTTCCCGAAAGGAAGCTGGCAGAACCCCCATTACCATATCTACCACATCAGCAGGCGTAAGCGGGGTATACTTAAGCAGCGTCAGCAGCAGCATGATAAAAGGGATAAAACTCATGATTACATAAAAAGCAGACTGTGCAGAATAAGCATCCACACGGTCCCGCTTGGCTTTCCTTAAAAAATTCAAGATAAATCTGATGATCGTACAAATAGCTTTCATAATACCCCTCTGACTTTTTTATGTGAACCAATCATAGCACGTTTTTGATCTCACTGCAAGCCCAGGGAAAATATCAATCATTTTATCCTATCTGTACATCACCATAAAAATATTTTAATATTTCTTCATATCCCATTCCTGCATCTGCCATATGTCTGGCTCCATTTTGGCTCATTCCTTTACCATGCCCGTAACCGCCGCCGATAAGCGTATAGCTGACTAACACATCATTTTCATAATTTGGCGTCAGATAAAAAAATGCACTTGGCAGCAGTGACATGCCCGCGGCCTCGCTTCCATCCTGTTCTACTACCGCAATATTAACCGGAGATAACAATTTACGTACGTTATATTCTCCCTCTACTGAAATGTTCTGATTTTCCCCCTGTACAGTAAACTTTGCAATTGCACCATTTGTTTCCCGGGAATCGATATTCAGAGATGTTACATTTCCCGTACCCGGCTGCCAGGCATTTGCCAGCCTCGTAAGCTCATCAATTGTAAATACCGCCTTCCACCGGTACCAGGGCTCACCGGCTTCATATGCCGTGTGGTTATCAGTGGTCATAAACGAGGCAAAAACTGTTTCCTGGGACAGATCCTGGCTCAGATTTACTCCACAGGAAGTGGAATAGTAAAGTGCATCCACAATTTCCCCGTCAGAACGCATCACCTGGCCCGCAGTTTCGTTTACAGCCTTGCTGGCACGTTCATCCCTCTTCTGATTATTATAAACCTGATAGGAGACGCTATCGTCAACATGTACATTAAATTCTGCTCCACGCCCATTCTGCATCTGTTTAATAGCATAACTTCTGGCGCAGACCGCCTGCACTTTCAAAGATTCCAGCGGATACGCCGCCGGCATCTCACTGGGCACCACAGAACAGAGATATGTTTCCAGGGGCAGCTCATTGATAACCAGAAGACCAGCATCTCGTTTTACGACCTCAAAGTTTCCCAGATAAGAAGGATTTTCATAGCCTCTTTTTAGCCCAGGTAACGAAATTTCGCCATTTTCATCCTTTGGCTGAATACGCAGTATCCCATTATTCAAATAGGGACTGTCAGCAGTCAGCGTCAATTCCTCCGAAGCTTTATGTTCTTCTGAATTTTCTCCATACTGCAGCACATAGTCCGTACTGCACTGAAGCGTAACACTGCTATGGTACTCACTTTCATAATTATCAGTCTTGATCAGTACACGTATAAGCGGATTTTCCGCGCTCGTTGTCTGCGCATCCCCGGATGAAGCTTTTTCGCTATTGTTTTTGTCTTCCTGGGTTTTGTCTTTCTGGGTTTTAGCTTCCTGACTCTTATCTTCCTGCACTTCTTTCTGCTCTTCTTTCTGCTCTTGTGCAGCCTTCTGATCACTCTCTTTATTTTTTCCATCGGATATCTTTTTATCCGTTTTAGAACTCTTATCTTCGGTGGTTTCTTTTTGTTTTGCCAGATCTGTCTGTATTGTCTCCTGTAATTTATTCAGGACATCATCACCCTTTTTTCTATAAGTGTCATAAAAGCACAGCAGTAAGAAAGCCATAATACAGCCGCTTAATATAAGAATTTTTCCAAAGGTATTGTCATCCTTCATTCTTTGCTCCTGTTTTCTCTTCATTTATATACTAGTATATCCAAAAACTGGAGAAAAAGAACGCAAAATTAGGACATGTAAATAATTAAGCCATACACATTGTATATTCCACTCAGGAGATTCGAAACTTTCTGCAATTGCAGCGGGCTGCATCAGAATACTTCGAAATTCCTGGTGGGGATATCCAGCGTGTATGGCTTGATTACTTGTGATGGCAATTCAACTATTTATTAACATTCAAATCCAAATTTATAAATTGTAGTCGTATCATATACCTCACCTGCTTTTAAAATAGAAGATGGGAAATTTTCATGATTGGGAGCATCCGGGAAAAATTGAGTCTCCAGGCATAAGCCGCTTCTCTTCTGATAAGGGATTCCGCCTTTACCAATCTGAGTTTTCTCAATAAAATTGCCCGTATAGAACTGTACGCCTACACAATCCGTGTAAACCTCCATTGTCCTTTTGCTTGCCGGATCCGTAACTTTCGCAATCAAACGCAGTTTCTCTTCACCATTCTGATTCAATACAAAGTTATGGTCATATCCATGGGCTAGTTGAATCTGCTCGTATGTATCATCAACGTCATCACCGATACGTCTTGTTTTTCTGAAATCCATAGGTGTACCTTCCACACTTCTAAGCTCTCCTGTAGGAATAGACTCTGCATCAATTACCGTAAATGCATCTGCATCCATCCACAAAGTGTGATCCAGGATCGTGCCTTTATCATGTCCGCCCAGATTAAAATAACTGTGATTTGTCATATTTGCTATAGTATCTGCATCAGAAACACCGGTATAATGAATTTTAATTTCATTATCATCAGTCAGTGTATATGAAACCGTAACATCAAAATTTCCGGGAAGCCCCTCGTCTCCATCGGGACTGTGATGTGTAAATTTTACCGTAGCTTCCTCCTCCAGAAGTTCCATATCCCAGATTGCCTTATCGAATCCCCGGGTGCCACTGTGAAGGCTGTTCTCATTTTCATTCTGCTCCATCTGATATTCCACACCGTTAATGGTGACTTTAGCTTTCCCAATACGGTTGCCGTTTCTTCCAATGACTGCTCCGAAGAAACCGCCATTTGCAACGTAATCCGTAACATCCTCATATCCTAGAATAACATCTTCAATATGCCCTTTTTCATCCGGCACTGTTGCAGACACCAATGTAGCTCCATAGTTTGTCACTTCAATCCCCATGCCGTTTTTATTCATAATTGTAACAATTTTGGCCTCCTGGCCATCTCCTGTTTTCCCAAACAAACTCGTCATCATCCCCATATTTTTTGTCCTCTCCTTTTGGTTTTATATGCTTATTTATCCATTTTTATACGATGTCACTATTATACACCCAGTCCAAAAAGCTTACAACTTGTTTTTCCACATTTTTCAAACCGGTACGCCAGAAAACATTTCGTTCATCCCCTCATGAATAACGCAAAAAAGAACATTCGCTAAGCAAATGTTCTTTTTTATTATAAGCCCCAGAGTGCCGTTTCCTATCTTTTGACTCCTAGCAAAGCTAGGTGGGTAACCGCAACTGCGACATCTGTCTTCCACTGCAATCGGTGGCCTGACATCCTTCACAGCAATGTAGGAATCCCATAAAAGTACATGTAGGTTCAAAATGATAGGATTGTCGAACACCCCAGGTAACTTAAGATATATAACTTTATAACAATATTATACTCTAGTATTGATCTAATTTCAATATATAATTCAATAAAGAATGATTTACCAGAAATTATGAATTTTTACACAAATACCGGTCTCAATTATCGCACCTTTATTTTTAGATGTCAAGTAATTAACAATCTATTATTCTGATTTTATACTTATTTTATATTTTAAAAATTTTACTATTTTTCTTTTCCAATTTATGATATGATAAAGAATGGATTTTAATACTTTAATACATCAGAGCCTGATTGAAAATTTATTTTGATGCAAGACTTCATCTGCGATAGTCAATCACGCTCAAAACAGAACAGGAGGAAACAACTATGAGTACGTATTCAGAAATTACACCTGATATTCTCGCTCTTTCCAAGCTGGCAACTGACACCAGCCAGATCAACACAGAACTGTACACGAAATACGAAGTTAAAAGAGGTCTTCGTGACATAAGTGGTAAGGGTGTTCTCGCAGGGCTGACTGACATTGCAGAGATCCGCTCCTATACCGTTGTGGACAGTGAAATGATTCCTTGTGAAGGTAAACTCTTCTACCGTGGTATCGATGTGGAAGATATTGTCCAGGGCTTCATACATGATGATCGTTATGGCTTTGAAGAAGTAACTTATCTGCTTCTTTTCGGGACACTTCCTACGGAAGAGCAGTTACGTGATTTTTCCAACCTGCTTGCTACATACCGCACACTGCCAACAAGCTTTGTCCGGGATATTATTATGAAAGCGCCAAGCCAGGATATGATGAACACCCTTGCACGAAGCGTCCTGACACTATATTCCTACGATGACAGGGCAGATGACGTATCCATTCCAAATGTCCTAAGACAATGCCTGCAGTTAATCAGCCTTTTCCCTATGCTTTCTGTATATGGCTACCAGGCATACAGCCACTATCACGATGGCAACAGCCTTTTTATCCACTCACCCCAGCCGGAACTATCTACCGCTGAAAACATTCTTCATATTTTACGCCCAAATAGTAAATTTACAAAACTGGAAGCTAAGATTTTAGACGTTGCACTGATCCTTCATATGGAACATGGCGGCGGTAATAACTCTACCTTCACAACCCATGTGGTATCCTCATCCGGTACAGACACCTACTCTTCTATGGCTGCTTCTCTCGGTTCTTTAAAAGGCCCGAAACATGGCGGAGCTAATATCAAAGTAGTCAAGATGTTTGAAGATATGAAAAAAACAGTAAAAAACTGGTCCGATGAAGAAGAAATCAAAAATTACCTGAAACGGCTGTTGAACAAAGAAGCATTTGACCACGCCGGTCTGATCTATGGTATGGGACACGCAGTATACTCTCTGTCCGACCCAAGAGCAAATATCTTTAAATCCTTTGTAGAAAGCCTTTCCAAAGAAAAAGGACGGGAAGAAGAATTCAAGCTCTATTCCATGATTGAACGTCTGGCTCCCCAGGTAATCGGAGAAGAACGCAAAATCTATAAAGGCGTAAGCGCCAACGTAGACTTCTACAGTGGATTCGTGTACAGCATGCTGGATCTTCCTACCGAGTTATTTACCCCCATCTTTGCAATCGCCCGTGTTGTCGGATGGAGCGCACATCGTATTGAAGAACTGGCAAACAACGGAAAAATTATCCGTCCCGCTTATAAGAGTGTTGCAAAACATAAAGAATATACACCGCTTCACGAACGTCCGGAGGCGGAATAAGCTTATTCCATAAATAATAAAAAGAGTTTCAACCAGCCAGATAAGCGGTTGAAACTCTTTTATATTTACCAGAACGTTTTCATTGACTTTCTGGTAATCATTACAAACCATACCATTACAATCAATCCGATCGCCAGAATGATTAAGGATCCCAATCCTAAAAGTTTAAAATAGTCACCAACGAGGCTCACAATTCCAATGATCAGCAATACAATACCAAACACTAAAAGCCTTGGTGTCATATATTTGATGTATCCCGCTTTATCTTTACACTTTGAAACTGAGATATCTCTGGATAACAAAACATTTTCTTTAATCTCACCCTTTGTTTTCATCAGATAATAAGCATATAAAACGTATACGCCGCAGCCTACGAAAAGCAAATCCATGAGCATGTACATACTATCCATAACAAAATCCTACCTTTCCAAGACTCCGCTTACATATTTAAGAACTTTTTCACGATGTCTTTCATCTCATTTACTTCTACAACAGTATCGTGAAGTACGGGAGCTGTTCTGATCTCTTCAATAGCATCCGGAACTTTTACTTTTGAAAGTTTGCAGAGCTCATCCACCAGTTCAAAATCTGTCATAGCATCATACTTCATATCAATTGCATCCATAACGCTCCTAGTAAATTTATAAGGACTTGCCGTAGACGCAATAATGGACTTGTTATGATCCCTGTTCTCTGCTTCATATTTCCTAAATACACAGGAAGCTACTGCCGTATGTGTATCCATGATATATCCTGTTTTACGGAATACAGAAGCAATTTCCTGTGCCGTCTCTTCTTCTGTAGCATAATTTCCATAAAAATCCGACAACTGAGCTTTCATTTCATCAGTAATGTCATACTTTCCTTCTTTGCCAAGGGCTGCCATCATTTCAAGATTCTTATCCGCATCTTCTCCGGCAATTTTATAGATCAACCGTTCCAGGTTACTGGAAATCAGAATATCCATAGATGGTGATGTAGTAAGGATAAATTCACGGTTTCTGTCATATGTACCGGTTGCAAAGAAATCATACAGCACTTTGTTGTCATTAGAGGCACAAATCAGCTTGTCAATAGGTACCCCCATATTTTTAGCGTAATATGCAGCCAGGATATTTCCAAAGTTACCCGTTGGCACAACTACGTTGATCTTTTCAGCTTTATCTATTTCTTTTGAAGCATATAGTTTTGCATAGGCATATACATAATAAACCACCTGGGGAACCAGACGACCGATATTAATTGAATTAGCCGAAGAAAACTGGAATCCGGCAGCTGCCATCTGTGCTTCCAGCTCCTTATCTCCAAATATATTCTTTACACCTGTCTGTGCATCATCGAAGTTTCCGTTAATGCCCACAACAAAAGTATTCGCACCCTTCTGGGTAACCATTTGCTTTTCCTGGATAGGGCTTACACCGTCTTTGGGATAGAATACAACAATTCTGGTTCCCGGAACATCAGCAAAACCAGCCAGCGCAGCTTTACCGGTATCCCCTGAGGTAGCAGTCAGAATTACGATTTCATTTTCCACATTATTTTTTTTCGCAGAAGTCGTAAGCAAATGAGGCAGAATTGAAAGTGCCATATCTTTAAATGCAATGGTTGCACCATGAAACAGCTCCAGATAGTAAGCGCCGTCTTCTTTCTTAATCGGTGCAATCTCAGTAGTATCAAACTTTTCATCGTAAGCTTTGGCAATACAGGATTTTAACTCTTCTTCCGTAAAGTCCGTAAAAAACAGCTTCATAACTTCATATGCCGTCTCTGTGTAGCTCATACCTGCCAAAGTCTCCATATCCACATCTAATGCAGGAATAGCGGATGGAACAAATAGCCCACCGTCTGCGGATAATCCCTTTAAAATTGCCTGGGAAGCTGTTACTGCAGTTTCATTACTTCTCGTACTTTTGTATAACAAATCCATCGTCTTCATCCTTTACATTGGTTTAAATTATATTCTTTAAGTACAGATTATAGCATACCTTTTGAAAGTACACAAGCCGAAAAAAGGCAGCTGCACAAAAACGCAGCCGCCATTTATCAATAACCTTCGTATGTAAAAAATTCATGTCCGCCATACACGAACAATTTCTGTAATTTAGTATCAAACCAGTTGACATTGATCTGGTCTGCACTGGATCTTGCAATAAAGTACAATGCTCCTTCTGAATAATCTTCACCATTCAAAGCACGGTCAACGGCTTCGATTGTTTCATCCGAAATTGTAACACTGTCAATTCTTCCGTCTGCCGTTGGAGAAAACTGCGGATCACCGTTAACCCGTTCCCATACAACGTCATAAATACTATCCGGAAAATGACTGTTTTTTACTCTGTTAAGTACTACGTTTGCAACCAGAATCTTACTTTTCATATCCCCGCCGGTTGCTTCCGCTTCCACAATGCGAAGGAGTGCATCGTAATCTTCTACAGGCATATGGTTGTCCTTCACAATCTGTGATGCACTATAGCCAACTGTTCCCGCAGGCTCCATGCCCTTTTCAATCGTCATCCTGTTTACTTCTCTCCTGCTGGCTTTGGATGCTCCCACCAGTACTTCCTCTCCTGCTCCTGATACTTCCTGTGCTTTTGAAGACCTGGACAGTTCTTCCATACTGGATATACAGTTCATGATACCCATAAGGCCTGCCTGGAACTTTTTATCTTTCGCCTTTTGCGGTGCTTCGTCTGTAACCGCATTCTGTTGTGTAACGGCATATACCTTGTTCTTACCGCCATCACTGAAGCCGACTGCACAGAGCAGGACTACAGTACTTATAACTGCAACAAAAGTAGCAGCTACGCAATTAATGCGGCATCCGCGGTATCTTCGTCTGAACAAATATTTTTTTAATTTGTACAACTTCCTAACTAGCGATTTTAACAGCCACATACGGCGTTCCTCATCTTTCCTAAAATAATTGCTCCCCTTTATAATTATATTTTTAAATATTTAAAAACAAAACAATTTACACATAGCCCCCTCGCTTGTCTGTGTATTGCAATTATATTGAAAAGAAAAGAATGTGTCAAGCATGAATTCATATTTTTGTAATATCTTACATGTACATTTTTTCATCACATTGTATCTATGTGCATTTTATACATTTATATAGGTGATTTTATATGTATTTTCATTAAATATTGCCAGTTCTTTTTCCCAGCTTTTTTCCATTTTTATGGATTATTTTTCTACATTTTACAACATTTTTCTCTAAACCCCTTTGTTTTTGGGCATTTTAATGCCTATTTAATCACTCAGTAATATTTTTGAAACAATTTAATTATTTTGAAATATTTTATATAATTTTGTAATTTGCTGGATTTGTCTGTCGGTTATTCTGCAAAATTTATTTCTTACGAATTGCGGCTTTTCTCATTATGGAAAGATTTTTCTTACACATCCGGTATAATATTTTAATTAATGTGCAAACTATTTAGTACCATTATCAAGGAGGTGAAAATTATGAAAAACGAATCTATTAAATGTTCCGTAAACAATTGTACTCATCATGCTGAAACAGAAAACTACTGTACACTCAACGCTATTAAAGTTGGAACACACGAATCTAACCCAACTAAAATCGAATGTACAGACTGCGAATCTTTCGTAAACAAAAGCAAATAAATATTTTATCAGAGAGGGGCCTGCTGCTCCTCTCTATTTATTTAATGGCCTCATCAGAGAAATACTTGCTCTCAGCAGTTAAAAACTTGCTTTTTCATAGTATTACTGATAAAATATATCAACAAAAGATAAGGAGGACTTTCAAATGGGTTGTACGAATAAAAGACCTTGTACCTGTACATATGACTGCCCGCGCCACGGTAAATGCTGTGAGTGTGTGGCACATCACCGGGATCACAACGAAGGCGTTCCCGGATGCTTCTTCTCAGCTGAAGCAGAAGCTACCTATGACCGCAGTATAGAAGCACTGTGTAAAGACAACGGACTCATCTGATCATTATTATATTTCTTTACAGATTCAAATATGCCTGATATAATTATCCGGCATAGAAAAAGCCTTTATATTTATGAAAAAATCATAGATATCAAGGCTTTTCTATCTTAAATATTTAAAGCTATTATTCTGCCACCATATTATTAATTGCAGTAACTAACGCATGAATGGATGCCTGGATAATATCCTGGTCTACGCCTGCACCCCAGAAAAGTTCCCCGGCTTTGTTACGGATGCCCACATAAGCGATTGCTTTGGAGCTGGAGCTCTGTTCTAATGCATGTTCCTGGTAAGTAATTAAATCATATTCCAGACGGAATTGTTTCTTAAGAGCATTGCTTACTGCGTTCAGACGACCGTTTCCGGCTGCTATTGCAGTACGGCTTTCTCCGTTTACATCCACAACCACTTCTGCTATGATGCCATTATGCTGTTTGAAGTGTACTTCCGTAATATTGTATGGCGTTGCAATGTCTTCGAATTTGTCCTTGAACAACTGGAAGATTTCTTCCGGCATAAGTTCTTTGTGCTGTTCGTCTGACACAGACTTCGCTGCATATCCCATGGCTTCTCTCATCTTTGCTGGTAAATTCAGGCCAAAATTCTGTTCCAGAATATATCCAATGCCGCCTTTTCCGGACTGGCTGTTAATGCGGATAACATCTGCTTCGTAGTGTCTTCCAACATCGGTAGGATCAATTGGCAGATATGGAACTGTCCACTGGGCACAGTCATGGTCTTCACGGTATTTCATACCCTTGGCAATTGCATCCTGATGGGAACCGGAGAATGCTGCAAATACCAGTGCGCCGCTGTATGGGCTTCTCATATCAATCTTCATTCCCGTGAACTCCTCATATGCTTCACAGATGGCCGGCATATCACTAAAGTCAAGTTCCGGATCCACACCCTGGGAGTACATGTTCATTGCCAGTGTTACGATATCCACATTACCGGTACGCTCTCCATTTCCGAACAATGTACCTTCGATTCTGTCGGCACCTGCCAAAATACCCATTTCTGCATCAGATACGCCGCATCCTCTGTCATTGTGCGGATGCAGGGATACAATGACATTTTCCCGATATTTCATATTATCACACATATATTCAATCTGGCTTGCGTAAACGTGAGGCATAGAGTGCTGTACCGTACTTGGCAAATTGATGATCACTTTACTGTCGGGAGTTGGCTGCCATACATCCAATACAGCATTGCACACTTCCAGGGAATATTCTACTTCTGTTCCTGTAAAACTCTCAGGGCTGTATTCAAAAGAGAAATTGCCTTCTGTCTCTGATGCAAGTTTTTTCAATAATGCTGCACCTTCAACTGCAATATTCAGAATCTCTTCTTTGGATTTCTTAAATACCTGTTCTCTTTGGGCCTGGGAAGTTGAGTTATATACGTGGACCACTGCCTTTTTTGCTCCTTTAAGCGCTTCAAAGGTCTTACGGATAATGTGCTCTCTCGCCTGTGTCAGTACCTGGATTGTAACATCATCAGGTATTAAATCTTTTTCAATTAAAGCCCGCAAAAACTGATATTCGGTATCCGATGCTGCCGGAAATCCAACTTCAATTTCTTTAAATCCAACTTTTACTAACAGCTTGAAGAATTCAATCTTCTGATCCAATGACATAGGTACAATCAATGCCTGATTTCCATCTCTTAAATCAACGCTGCACCAGATTGGCGCTTTTTCAATATGGTCTTTCTTTGCCCAGTTCATTGCATTTACCGGCGGCATAAAGTACTGCCTTGTGTACTTATTCACATTTTTCATATTTCTGATCTCCTTTTCTTTTTTTGCGTAGTAGCATTGCCGGTCATTGTGGCAATGCAGTTCCAACTGTTCCATTTATATGTTGATAATCGTCTGCAATTGTTAAATGTTAGATAACAACGTATTTTTGGAAACAAAAAAGCCTTTCGTCTCCTGACAATCCTGTTGTCATTTAGAGACGAAAGACTAAAATATACTTGTCTTGCGCGGTACCACTCTATTTTATGAATTTCTTCATACACTCATCAGATACGGATTCCATCGAATCTTATATCCTGCCCAGATAACGGTTGGGGTTCCGTCTGCGTCTACTTTTCTCTATCCAGCATTTAAACTTTATTAAGAATTTGGGGCAGCCGCTCCAAGGTGAGTTCCAATTCCTTCCTCAACTGTCTCGCATCAACCGACAGCTTTCTGTAATCAGAAATAATTGTACTATTCCTCTTCATTGCATTTACTCTTATCAACTATAATACTAACAATATCACTTCTTTCAAAAATTGTCAATTAGTTTTTAAGGAAAAATATTCCGTTGTCAGTTCCGCATCTTGGCTGGTAATTGGCGGTGCCAGGAATATTTCCTCCGTCATATCCTCGTCCACCACATATATCAGCGTATAATTTAACGTTTCACCCGGCTGCATGGTACGGTAGAAAAATTGATGAATTCTATCATTGCCATCCACATTTTGCGGCTTGTCAAAGTAGACCGGTCCTTCCAGACTAGGCCAATTCTCCATGGGAACAGCCATACTTTCCCATTTGCTATCCATATCATAAGTTCCGTCTCCGCGGGACTGAAGCCTTGCAGTACTCAGGTATAAAGGTGCATTTACGGATTTATCCGCATAATTTTTTACCTGTACATCCACTACCAGGAATTTACTTCCCACTAATTCCTCTGTGCTTTCATCTATTTTCAGTCTGCCGTCCTCACCCAGCTCCTGGCGGAGATGTTCACGCAGGCTGCCATCTTCGTTCAGGCAGGATGCAATATCCTCATCGTAATTATAGAAGTTTTCTTTTGGATAATCTGCAATGGAATCAACATATTTTGCATTCTCAATGGTATATCCAAGTTTATTGAAACCATCGCCTACAGCGGTAATCTCTTCATTATCAAAATCCTGGGCTTTTATTTCCTGCCCTATGGGCACAATCCTGTCATCTCCAACCCCTGCTTCTTTCGCCTGCTGGTATTTTTCCTCCCATTTCTGGTCTTCCTGCTGCATTCCCTTTTCTTTTTCCACTTCTTCCGCCGTCGGGAGTGCTACTGTTTCATCCTGAGATTTTTCTATTTTAAGCTGGTCTGCCACTTTCTTTAATTCATCAACCGGAACGTCATAATAACCCCAAACCTCAATGACATAACCATCCTCAGGGTTAAACAGGAGCACACAGTTTCCCCTTCTGTATTTTTCCGCTTCCTTTACGGTAATGACATGGGCTTCCATCCCATTTAGCGTGGTCTTTTCTACATTTTCAATCTTGTCCACAGAAAACTCGTTGTTTATCCGTTTGATATCCGCTGTACTCATCGGTATGATGGAAATTCCATTTCCCCAGCTATCCTCTTTACAGAATTTATTTTCTGCAAATTCAGTTGTATACCCTTCCGGCAGATACCCCGGCTTCACATCTATTTTATTACTGCTTAATTCATAGTCAACCGTAAACTTATATGATACAGAATCATTGCTCTCCACTACTTCCTTTTGGAAAAATCCATTAGCCGCCAGTGCCACTAAGGATGTTGTTGCGATCAGCGCTGCTGCTGCCGCCGCCACTACCACTTTCTTATAAGTACGATGCTTACCTCTTCCGGTTTTTTTACTTCGTATCTCCTGATATGCCTGATTCATTTTCTGGTCTACGATCTTTGTTGTTGTGATATCTTCATTTAATATTTTCTTAGCTTCTTCTTCCGAATAATTTTTTTCCATTGATTATGGCATCCTTTCTTTATCTTATTTTTCTTTCCATCTCGATCCCGTTGAATCGCGCAATCTGGCTTGCATTCCTTAATCAACAGTTTGAACGCGATTATCTTTTGGTTTTACCTGCCTGCACATGCAATGTCTTTTTGATACTCCCTTGCAAAGCTTTGTCTGGCACGCAATAACCGGCTTTTCACCGTATGCTCATTCATTTCCAGAAGTTCTGCAATTTCTCTCGTATTAAAACCCTCCACATAATATAAGACCAGGATAGTACGATACTTCTCATTCAGGGAATTCAAAAGTTCTGTAAATTCCAGGTTGTCCTGGGGCAGATCCGGGTCTGCCAGTTCAGGAAACTCCTCCATCAGGCATAATGTCTGATTTTGTCTCAAAATGTCCTTGCAGTTATTAATCAAAATACGAACCAGCCATGTTTTAAAATACCTTGGTTCTTTTAATGTTTCTAACTTTTCATAACACTTTAAAACCGTTTCCTGCATGGCATCTGCAATATCTTCCTCGTGGTGCAGATAAGATTTTGCTATCTTATACATACTCTGCTTATTTAATTCCATAAGCTTGATGAATGCCTCTTCATCATTTTTCTGTGCCTTAATTACCAGATGCTTCAATGGAACACCTCCTTTTTCAAAGTGCATTTCTTTCGCACTTTTACGTGTTTACAATCATTAGACTAATGATATTGGAAAAAGGATGCATTTTAAAAACTTTTTTATTTTTATTCGAAAGAATTTTTTTATCTTGCTTTAGTTACTTGTATCAAAGAATTTCTTTTATATGAGGAATTTCTTCCATCTGAAAATTTATTCTGCTAAAGATTTTCTACTATTAAACAGTTTCTTCTATATATATGGACATGCTTGCCTCTCTATCCTCACTGTACAGCAATCGGTTCAATATTACCTGGCGGTGGTTGATAAACATCTCCATCACCTGATAACACTCTGCATCCTCATAAGAAATAGGAGAAACCCTGTCGTCATCAAAGGAATAGATCCCGGCGTCCGGCATCCCAAGCAATATGGGGGAATGTGTGGCTATCATAAACTGCGATCCCTCTTTATAAGTCAAACAAACTCAATTGGGTTACCTGATAGTTCTTCTGATAACCATATATGATATCCTGCATCTTGTAACGTATTGAGAACTTTTCGCATTCATTTGCAAATACTCCCCACAGTTTCTTGGCTTTAGGACTTCTGCACTCATAATAACTGCCAAACCGTTTGATATATTTTTCCACCAGTTTTTCACCCGGAAATAATTCTTCTAACTTTTGAAAATACCACTCTCTTTGATTCTGGCGCAGGGTCACACCAAAAGCGGGGTAGATAAACTTACCACCCATTTCCGCCGTTTGCCGTACAATACGCAATATATTTTCTTCACTGTCCTCTATAAACGGAAGGACCGGCATCAGCAGGATTCCTGCAAAGATACCATGCCGCGAAAGCTCTCCCAGTGCTTCAAAACGGCTGGACGAAGGCGCCACCCCAGGTTCTATTTTCTTACATAATTCATCATCCGCCGTCGTTACGGTAATCTTGCACAATACAGGGGAATGCTCCTTTATCCCCTCCAGTATATCGATATCCCTTGTAATAAGCGGACTTTTTGTGGCAATTGCAGCACCAAAACCAAATGCATCCACAAGTTCCAGCGCATGTCTGGTGAGCATCAGGCTTTTTTCAAAGGGATTATAGGGATCACTCATAGCTCCTGTTCCCACTACTCCGGTTTTCACTTTTCTACGTAAATCATCCCGGATGATCTGAAGTGCATTTTCTTTTGCCCTCACCTTATCAAAATCATCTATGCGGTAACACTCCGAACGGCTGTCACAGTAAATGCAGCCATGGCAGCACCCTTTGTAAATATTCATATTATAATCGATACCAAACCAGTAATCCGCACTTTTTGTTTTGGTAACTATGGTCTTTGCAGGTATGTATTCCATATAAACTCCCCTCTGCCTGAATAAGTATATCTAACAGGAATTTTTCTGTATTTGATTATTATACTGCCTTTCAAAAATCAGAACAATTGTTTTTTACAATTCCTTTCATTTTCCAATTGCTTTTTTCTAAATATCACTTATAATGAACTTATCAAGACAGAACAGGAGTGATTATCATCGAAGCGTTAAAAGACGGCTATCTGAATATTCACGATGCCGAAATCTACTACCGCATTTATGGCGATAGTGAAAATGAAAATACTTTATTATTCATTCACGGAAATGGGGAAGACTGGACCTGTTTTCAGCGTCAGTTAGAAGTATTTTCCAAAGATTACAGGGTAATTACTATGGACAGCCGGGGACATGGCCGTTCCATGGCTGCTGATACAACGATTACTCTGAAACAGATTGCGAAAGACGCAGTTATGCTGCTGCAAAAACTGGGAGTAAACCATGCCGCACTGATTGGATTCAGTGACGGGGCTAATGCGGCACTGGAAATTGCCTTAAACTCTACATTTAAAATAGACTATCTGGTTCTTGCCGGATCCAACCTGTCCCCATCCGGTGTGAAATTTACCGTGCAGTTTCCAATTATCATTGGCTATTACCTGTGTTCCTTTATAGCTAAATTCGACAAGAAGGCATTACACAATGCCTCCGTATTGGGACTTATGGTAAAAGAGCCCCACATAAATCCCGGAATGCTGGCTAAGATCACGGTTCCCTCACTGGTCATCGCAGGACAGCACGACATGATCAAAGAGAGCCACACAAGGCTGATTGCACGTTCCATTCCAAAAGCGCAGGTGAAAATCATACCGGGAGCCAATCATTTTGTATTTGGTAAATGGGCAGATGAGACAAATCAAACGATATTAACATTTTTAAAAAACCCGCCGAAGCGTTAACGCCGGCGGGTTTTTAAGTTCTGCAGTTTTTAAGTTATGCAGTTTTTATAAACTGGCTGTTGTACAGATCTGCATAGAATCCGTTTTTCGCCATTAACTCATCGTGGTTACCCTGCTCTACGATATTACCGTCTTTCATAAACAGTATCAGGTCTGCATCACGAATCGTAGACAATCTGTGGGCAATTACAAAGCTGGTACGTCCCTTCATCAGGAAATCCATCGCTTTTTGAATGCGCACTTCCGTTCTTGTATCAACAGAACTTGTAGCTTCATCCAGGATTAAGATCTTCGGATCTGCAAGGATTGCCCTCGCTATGGTCAGTAACTGCTTCTGACCCTGGGATATATTGCTGGTCTCCTCATTTAATACCATGTTATATCCACCCGGCAGCGTCTTAATAAAGTTATGGGCATGTGCTGCTTTGGAAGCTTCAATGACTTCCTCATCGGTAGCACCCAGACGGCCATACCGGATATTCTCCATTATTGTTCCATTGTACAGCCAGGTATCCTGTAATACCATACCGAACATTTCACGGAGCTCACTTCTGTTGAAATTCCGAAGATCATGGCCATCAACCTTAATAGAACCGGTATTGACGTCATAAAAACGCATCAGAAGCTTAATCATTGTGGTCTTACCTGCTCCTGTAGGTCCTACAATTGCTATTTTCTGCCCCTCACTGATATGGGCTGAGAAATCATGAATTGTGATGTGCTCCGGATTGTAGCCAAAGCTTACATGGTCAAATTCTACATTCCCCTGTAAGTGGTCGATATGAACCGGATTCTCTACCTTCTGGTCTTCTTCCTCTTCCTCCAGGAACTCAAATACTCGTTCCGATGCCGCTGCCGTAGCCTGCAGCATGTTGGTTACCTGGGCGATCTGCTGTATTGGCTGGGTAAAGTTACGGATATACTGGAAGAAAGACTGTATCTGTCCTACCTGAATACTTCCCTTGATAACTAAAAAGCCTCCGAGAAGTGCAACCATAACATACCCCAGGTTTCCTACAAACTGCATGATAGGCATCATCATTCCGGAAAAGAACTGGGATTTCCATGCAGATTCATATAATTTCTGGTTTGTTTCTTTAAACTCCGTTACTACGGAATGTTCTTTATTAAATACTTTTACAATATTGTGACCACTGTAAACCTCTTCCACCTGTCCGTTAACATCACCCAGATATTTCTGCTGCTGCTGGAAGAATTTCTGTGAAAACTTCATAACCCTGCTGATAATCAGCATAGAGATCGGAAGAATTAACAGGGCACAGACTGTCATGATGATATTGATACGCAGCATCATGATGAAGACACCGATCAGCATGGTAACCGAAGTAATCAGCTGTGTAACACTCTGATTTAAACTCTGTCCCAGCGTATCCACATCATTGGTGATTCTGGAGAGAATTTCACCTGTGGTTCTGCTTTCAAAGTACTTCATCGGCATACGGTTAATCTTATGTGAAATATCTTTTCTCAAATTATAGGACACATCATTGGAAATACCCGACATAATGAAGCCCTGTATAAAGGAGAGACAGGCACTCATCACATATAATCCCAGCAGCGTAAGGAGAATCTCTCCGATTTTATCAAAATTAATACCGCCGGTTCCATTGATTTTACCCATTAATCCGTTAAAAATTTCTGTTGTGGCATTACCTAAAATTGTAGGTCCGATGATTGCAAATGTGGTGCTGGCAATGGCAAAAACCATCATAATCAAAAACCGGAATTTATATCTGCCCATATATCCTATGAGCTTTTTCATCGTTCCTTTAAAATCTTTTGCTTTCTCACCCGGAACCATATGTCCGCCCGGTCCCATTGGTCCACGGGCCCTGTTGTGTTTCTCATTACTCATTGGACAATTCCTCCTTTGACAACTGTGATGCTGCAATCTGATAATATACGTCGCAGTTTTTCAGTAATTCCTGATGTGTTCCGATACCTGCTACTCTGCCTTCATCCAGAACAATGATCTGCTCTGCATGGAGAATCGTACTGATACGCTGTGCTACAATAATGGTTGTGGCATCTTTCGTTTCGTTTTTCAACGCTCCTCGAAGGGCAACATCGGTCTTGTAATCCAGTGCTGAGAAACTATCGTCAAAGATATAGATCTCAGGTTCTTTAGCAATTGCCCTTGCAATGGAAAGTCTCTGTTTCTGACCTCCGGATACATTGGTTCCGCCCTGGGCAATCGGTGAATCAAATTTATCATCTTTTTCCTGAATAAAATCATACGCCTGGGCAATTTCAGCTGCTTTTGCAACCTCTGCATCCGTTGCGTCCTCTTTTCCATAACGCAGGTTTGAAGCTATGGTTCCGGAGAACAGAACACCCTTTTGCGGTACATATCCGATTTTATCATGCAGTTCGTGCTGACTCAATTCGCGGACATCCACACCGTCTACCAGAATCTGGCCCTCTGTTACATCAAAGAATCTGGGAATCAGATTTACAAGGGTAGACTTGCCGCATCCTGTACTTCCGATAATAGCAGTTGTTTCACCCGGTTTTGCAGTAAAGTCCAGGTTGGATAATACACTCTCCTCTGCTTCGGGATAAGTAAAGGAAACATTTTTAAATTCAACGATGCCTTTCTTGCTTCTGTCTGCTTTCTTGGGATCTTTCGGATCATGAAGAATTACTTCCGTTGCCAATACTTCATTAATACGTGACGCAGATACGCTTGCTCTCGGCAGCATAATGGAAAGCATGGTAAGCATCAGGAAAGACATAATTATCATCATGGTATACTGGATAAATGCCATCAGGTCACCAACCTGCATATTTCCGCTGTCAATGCCTGCTGCACCCTTCCATACAATTAATACTGTAATTCCGTTCATGATAAACATCATAAGCGGCATCATAAACGTCATACAACGGTTTACAAAAAGATTTGTCTTCATTAAATTGTGGTTGGCTGTTTCAAAACGATCTTCCTCATGTTTTTCTGTACTAAAAGCACGGATAACAGGAACACCCTGAAGTATTTCTCTGGAAACCAGATTCAGTCGGTCAATTAATTTCTGCAGTGACTGGAACTTCGGCATGGCAACACTGAAAAGGATTCCCACCACCACCAGAATCGCACCTACTGCCACTGCAATGATCCACGCCATTGACCGGTTGGTACCCAAAGCATGTATCACACCCCCAATACCCAGAATAGGTGCATAAAGCACAATACGAAACAGCATTGTCATCAACAGCTGCACCTGCTGAATATCATTGGTGCTTCTGGTAATCAGAGATGCCGTGGAAAACTTATCAAATTCTGCATTGGAAAAAGAAATTACTTTCTCAAAGACTTTTTCACGCAGATCCCGGCTTAAGGATGCTGCTACCCGGCAGGATAAGAACGTAACCAGAACGGCTGCAATCATAATGGTAAGGGCAAATGCCAGCATGACAAGGCCTGATTTCAGAATATAATTTGTCTGCATGCCATCCATATCGATTCCCTGAGCTTCATATTCCATTTTCACAAAGTTAATCGATGACTGTGTAATAATGGATTCCGGCATCTTATCAAGCTTTTCACTCATGCCTTCCATAACTTTATCCATCTGCTCTTTGGGCATCTGGGCAAATACGGCAAACGGATCGGTACCCTCCGGAAGCTTCATCTGAGCCAGAATTTCTTTGCTCTGATCAGAATCCGATGTAAGGCCGTACACCATCAGCATTGGCTTTCCAAAAACCGTATTTAACTGCTCTCTTGTTTCTTTATTTACCTTATTAAGTGACCACATGTCATTTTCCAGTGTATAATTCTCTTTCACCAGATTCACGTCGTTCTCATCCATAAAGATAAACAGTTTATCCATGGTTTCCCCGCGTATGGTATCTGCAACAGCATCTTCAATACCATTTTGCTGTATTCCCACATTTACAATCTTCGAAGTATAATCAGGCAGCGATAAATCACAATAAGCCTGAAGGAACAGCAACAGGACAATTACCAGTATTATCCCTGCTGATTTCTTTAGATACTTAAAAATTTTAAACATAATATCTCCTCTCATTACTATCTAAAGTGTTACATCATTAACATGGCAGTTCAAACTCAAAGGCATCTTTAGGAATACTGTCAGTCAGTTTTACAAGATTTTTCTGTATCTTTTCCATAATACGTAGGTATTCCGTAAGTTCCGATTCCGACAAACCGTTATAGATATCCTCTACTGCTTTCTTAAAAACATCCCTGGTTCGTTCTGCTGTCTCTTTTCCACGTTTGGTTATGTAAACCCTCTGGGTTCTCATATCCTTTTCATCTGATTTCCGGCTGATGAGCCCTGCCGCTTCCATTCTCTTAATCATCACAGTCAGCGTAGCCGGTTTTATGCAAAGGTTCTTTGCTATCTGGGTCTGGCTGCATCCCTCCTTCTGGGAAATAAACATCAGCAGCCTGGGGTCCCCTTTATATAGTCTTTCATTGTCAAGTTCATGGCGCAGATAACGGAACTCATATCTTTGTATTGCCCATTCACTGAATTTAACCTTTGCACATAAATCCATGTCCATCTTATTCACCCCTATCTGTATGTCATTTGAAGTCTCGTTTTTTTAGTTAGACATCTAACGAATATATTATCACCCGTTATTTTCTAATTCAACAAAAAAATTATAAACTTTTTATAAAGTTTGACATCTAACTAATTGATCTTTTACTTGCCAAATGATAAAAATTATTATATACTATTCAAAATAAACGTTAACGTCAGCATAAGGGAGTAGTTAGCACGCATGTGCAGCAGGGTCAACATACTGATAAGTAATTATCTGGTTCTGCTTTAAATAACGAGACTTATCTGCAGAGATACCATCTGCGGATAAGTCTTTTCTTATGACCCGGTATTCCATATTGATGGACTGCCAGCATCGTTTTGAAAATCCATAAACTTACCGCAGGAGGAATGTAATGAATTTAGCAGAATTGTTTATTTTAGCAGTAGGGCTTTCCATGGATGCATTTGCCGTATCCATCTGTAAGGGATTATCCATGCCCAAAAGTACATTTAAAAAATGTTGTATTGTGGGGCTTTATTTTGGTATATTCCAGGCAGGCATGCCGCTGATCGGATATTTTCTGGGTGTACAGTTTAAAGATTACATAACCAGTATCGACCATTGGATAGCTTTTATACTGCTTGGAATCATTGGAATTAATATGATCCGGGAGGCCCTTAGCAAGGAACAGGAATGCTGCAATGATTCCCTTGATATGAAATCCATGCTGGTCCTTGCCGTTGCTACCAGTATCGATGCCCTCGCTGTAGGGGTTACCTTTGCTTTCTTAAGCGTAGATATCATTCCTGCTGTCTCCTTTATTGGAATTGTCACTTTTGCATGTTCATTTATCGGAGTCAAAATTGGCAATATCTTCGGTGTACGCTACAAATCAAAAGCAGAACTGGCAGGAGGAATTATTTTGATACTTATGGGAACGAAGATTCTTATAGAACATCTAGGGATCTTTTAAAACATTAAAATTGTTCTAAAAAATATGCACAATAAAACTTGCTTTTTTCCAGATTTATTGCTATAATATGCATCAGCGGAGTGTGGCGTAGCTTGGTAGCGCGCTCGGCTGGGGGCCGAGAGGTCGCAAGTTCAAATCTTGTCACTCCGATGATTAAAACCCGCATAAACACTGACTTTCTGAGATATGGAAGTTAGTGTTTTTTGTTTTTTAAAGGGCTGTTCTAACACTGTTCTAACACTTTGGATTTAGATCGAACTTTTCTACAAGCGCATCTGATATGAGAAACTTCTTATTTTTCTTCACCCTTGCATAAGTTCATTCTTCTTTAGGCTTACCTAAATTAAAAATTAAATTGTTCATGACTGTTATATAGTGTTTTATATCCCAAATAAAGCGACCCAAATACCGAAAAGCATACGACGGTGGTAATTGCAATCATAATTGCAATTTGATAAAGAATGGCTGTTGTAGGTAGTGTGCCGGATAAAATTTGTCCAGTCATCATTCCGGGCAGCGAGACAATCCCCATACCCACCATGGAATTCAATGTTGGTAACAGTGCTGTTTCAAGTGATTGAAAAACAAACGGGCGCAAAATATCATTAGGCTTTCCACCAAAATTCAAAAGCGCCTCCATTTTATTACGTTCTGCATCTATGCTTTCACGAAATGTTTTCAAACCGAGATTTAATCCGGTCATAACATTTCCAAATATCATTCCACTAAGGGGAATGGCATATTGAGGATTAAATAAATTTTCATTTATAACAAAAACAATAAAAAACACTATAATTCCAATGCCAGAGACAGAAAGTGTAGAAGCAATATAAAATTTAAACTTAGAATTTAGTTCCTTGTTTTTAGATAGCACTCTGTATATCGCAAATGCGATCATTAAAATAATATAAGCAACCGTATATATCGGCTTTGGATTATCAAAAATGTACGTTAAGAGAAACCCCGCTATCACTAATTGAACAGTCATTTGTATACTACCCAAAAATAGCAGTTTGGATTGTTGCATTTTACAAACTCTCATTATAGATAACACAATTAGCAATAACAAATATATCAGCAAAAACCGTCCCGTATTAATCTCAACTACCTCTCTCATCATTTCTCCTTAATTCAATAATTTTTTCCGCAAAAACCGATTGCAGTTCCAAATCATGGCTAATAATTACCAATGAGATTTTGTGATGTTTAGAATGCGCAGTAATATTGTTTAATACATCAATTGAGAGTTTATTATTCAAGGCAGAGGTTGGCTCATCCAACAATAACACCTTGGGCATTAAGCTAATAGCTATACTTAAATATACCCTTTGCCGCTCTCCCCCTGACATGGTATCACACTGGGCTTCTATTTCAACTGGTATACAGCATAGTTTCAGATAATCTGTAATCTCAGACTGACTTGGGCAGATGCTTTCATGGTTTTGATGAAAAGCCATAAAATTCTCATAAATACTTCCTTGAAATAAATAAGGAACCTGCTTCACAAGCAAAACGTCTCTTCTTAATTCAATCTTATTAAGCAAAGAGATATCTTCCCCATGATACATCACACAGCCTGTACTTGGAGAAATCGTTCCATTAAACAGCTTAAATAATGTGCTTTTTCCACAACCGCTTGCCCCTCTTATGAATGTTACAGTGTTTTCTTCAATGCTAATATTCGGATATCGCAGGAAATCTTGAAAGCATAAGTTCTTAGTTTCTATTATATGTTTCACAATGGCTGCCTCCCTTGACGTTTCTATTTTTTTGTGTTAACATACTGATATCGAATATCGATATCGAAATTCGATATCAGTATATCATGGGAGGTAAGATAATGCAAGACCCTATTTTAAGAAAGCTATTTTTAGGATTTATTCAAATTCATATCCTGCATCATGCACAGAAAGAACCATTCTACGGTTCTTGGATGATAGAGGAGTTACAGCAACACGGCTATGAAATAAGCGCTGGTACACTATACCCAATCCTACACAATTTAGAAAAAGCAGAATTAGTTACTGTTGAAGAAAAACTGGAGAAGGGAAAGATAAGAAAATATTATTCTATAACTACGAAAGGAATAACCATATTAAACAAAGCTAAAGAGAAAATTAAAGAGCTCACTTTTGAACTCTAAAAAAACATCCATCCACTTACTTCTGCATTTTCCTTCGGTACCCTTTTCTTACCCACCAAAAAGTGGGTAATTTACAACTTTGATGTTTTATATTAAGCTACCAACATAAGACATTAACAGAAGGGGATCTACTATGAACTTCAAAAAAACGGTTTTAATGTGTATAGCTACAATCCTTGGGGCAGCAATGCTTGTAGGATGTCAGCCAACAAATAAGGAGGAAGATAAGATGATAGTAACAAGTGCTGGATTAGTAAATGGAGTCATTGAAAAAAAGTATGGAAAATATGGGGAGCAGTTTAATGAAAATGGGATACCCACCTATTCACTACCACTGAAAATTGAAAATGCACCCGAAAATGCGAAGTCATATGCTATCGTACTTGAGGATAAAGATGCTTTCCCCGTAAGCGGTGGGTTTTCTTGGATTCACTGGACCGCAGCAAATATTACAAGAACCGAAATTATGGAAAATGAAAGTCAAACAGCTACCGATTTCGTACAAGGTGTAAACAGCTGGACAAGTATACAGGGGGGCAATCAAAGCAAGGATCTATCCTCCTTCTATGGCGGTATGGCTCCACCGGATGCACCACATCTTTATGAGATTCATGTATACGCCTTAGATACTATGTTAAACCTTGATAATGGTTTTTTATATAATGACCTGTATAAACAAATGGATGGGCATATTCTTGACCAGTATACACTGAAAGGAACATATAGCAACTAAATGTAAAGGAGGATTCTCAATGATTCAAAAAATTGATCATATCGTTATTACAGCAAAAGACATGTTCTCTACCGTTGCGTTCTATGAAAAACTAGGATTTATATCGAAATACCAGGGAGAAAGGTGCGAATTATACGCTGGTAATTTTAAAATCAATGTACATCTTTTAGGCCACGAACTTTTTCCTCATGCGAAAAATGTACAGACAGGCAGCGGTGATTTTTGTTTTGAAATAAGTGGTGATATTGAAGATTTTCAAAAAGAATTAAAGGAAAAAGGTTTGTGTATTGAAACGGATGTAGTGGAAAGACATGGCGTTCATGGTGCCATGAAATCGATTTATCTGCGTGACCCTGATGGGAATTTAGTTGAACTTTCCAGCTATGAATAATTTATATCTTTCAGTTTCTGTTGTTTTACCACTATTCTTCATGATGGCTTTGGGATATTTTCTCAAAGTCATCGGTATATTCAATGAACTGTTTCTAAAACAGCTCAATAACCTTTGTTTCAAAGTGTTTCTGCCCCTCGTACTTTTTATAAACATTTATCAGAGCGATTTTTTTGAATTGTTTTCTGCAAAGCTTATTTTATTCGCCGTTTCTGTCGTAGTGATCTCTTTCTTACTGCTCATGATCATCATACCAGGGATAGAGAAAGAAAATAATAATCGCGGTGTTATGATACAGGGAATATTCCGCAGTAATTACATACTATTTGGTGTTCCAATTGCCCAGACTTTGTATGGAAATGAAAATACAGGTACCACCGCTATATTGATAGCATTTATTATACCATTATTTAATTTATTATCTGTCATCGCTCTTTCTGTCTATTCAAAACAGAAGCAAAGCCTGAGGCAGGTATTGGCAGAAATTGTACATAATCCATTGATCATTGGATCAGCTGTGGCTTTCTTTTTTGTTTTGACAAATCTGAGATTGCCCGTACTTATTGAACATACTGTTACCGATATTTCTAAAGTAGCAACACCACTTACTTTAATCGTTCTTGGCGGGAGTTTTCAGTTTAAGAGTATCGGAAAGTATAAACAGCAGTTATCTATAAGTGTACTTTGCAAATTGATTGTTTTACCGGGAATTTTTATACCGATTGGGATTTTATCCGGTTTCCGTAATATAGAGCTTGCCGCACTGATGGCCTTATTCGCAAGCCCTACTGCTGTTTCAACATTTACAATGGCTCAAAATGCAAACGTTAATTATGAATTATCAGGACAGATTGTAGTATTCGATTCTATGCTGTCAATTGCCAGCATTTTTCTTTGGATTATGATTCTAAAATATTTTCATTTCATATAAAGCTGAATATTGATCCTAACAGATGTACGCGAACACGAAAAGAGCCTACCTTCCCGATAGACTCTTCCTTTATATCCCTGTTATCCAATTGTACCTGCAATCCTATTTTAGTTCTTGCAATGTCTTTTAGTTGTAATAAAATGAATCCTTTACATGGCTAACCATAATACCTGCTCTATTTATTGTTAATATAATTAATCAATCCGCCAGCCTCGATCAATTTCTGCATAAACTCCGGAAATGCCTGTCCCTTAAACTCTGTTCCCTTTGTTTTGTTATAGATCATACCGCTGTCAAAATCCACTTCTACTTGGTCGCCTTTATCAATCCCTTTGGATGCTTCCGGACATTCTATGATTGGTAAACCGATATTGATTGCATTGCGGTAAAAAATTCTTGCAAATGTTTCTGCGATAACACAGCTTACGCCTGCTGCCTTAATGGCGATTGGCGCATGTTCTCTGGATGATCCGCAGCCAAAGTTTTTCTCTGCTACAATGATATCTCCTTCTTTTACCTGATTCACAAACTCTTTATCAATATCTTCCATACAGTGTGTTGCAAGTTCCGCCGGATCAGAAGAATTAAGGTATCTTGCCGGGATGATGACATCTGTATCTACGTTGTCTCCATATTTAAATACTGTTCCATTTGCTTTCATCGATGCTTCCTCCTATAATCCTAATTCTGCCGGAGCTGAAATCTTACCGGTAATTGCACTTGCAGCAGCCACTGCAGGGCTTGTGAGATATACTTCTGACTCCACATGTCCCATACGGCCTACAAAGTTTCTGTTTGTTGTTGAAACACAGCGTTCGCCAGCTGCCAAAATTCCCATATAACCTCCCAGACATGGTCCGCAGGTTGGAGTACTGACTACCGCTCCGGATTTAATAAAGATCTGAATCAGACCTTCTTCAATTGCCTGAAGATATATTTTCTGGGTTGCCGGAATAACGATACAACGGATGCCTTTTTTCACACGGCGGTCTTTTAAAATTTCTGCTGCACATCTTAAATCATCAATACGTCCGTTGGTACAGGATCCGATTACCACCTGGTCTATCACTACATCTTCTTTGATTTCTCCTATGGTTTTGGTATTCTCAGGAAGATGTGGAAATGCAATGGTAGGCTGTAATTCACTTAAATTAATCGTATATTCTTCCTCATATACAGCATCTTCATCCGCTTCATACACAGTATAAGGCCTCTTAGAATGGGAATCCAAATATTCTTTTGTCAGCTCATCTACCGGGAAGATTCCATTTTTTCCACCGGCTTCGATTGCCATATTTGCAATAGTAAACCGATCATCCATTGTAAGATTTTTAACTCCTTCTCCCACAAACTCCATGGATTTATAGAGAGCTCCATCCACTCCGATCATACCGATGATATGTAAAATCACATCTTTTCCGCTAACCCATTTGGAAGGTGCCCCTACCAGGTTGAATTTAATTGCAGAAGGTACTTTAAACCATGCTTTTCCAGTAGCCATGCCCGCTGCCATATCGGTGCTTCCCACACCGGTTGAGAATGCTCCCAATGCTCCGTAGGTACAAGTATGGGAATCCGCACCAATGATCACATCTCCTGCTACCGTCAATCCTTTTTCCGGTAAAAGCGCATGTTCAATTCCCATATCCCCTACATCAAAGTAATTGGTAATATCATGCTTACAGGCAAACTCCCGCACGCATTTACAGTGTTCTGCTGATTTAATATCCTTATTCGGGATAAAGTGATCCATTACAAGAGCAATTTTATCCTTGTGAAATACCTCTCCTGTTTTCATTTTATCCATTTCATGAATTGCTACCGGGGAAGTAATATCATTTCCCAGTACCAGATCCAGATCTGCTTCGATCAGCTGTCCGGCTTCTACAGACTGCAGTCCGGCATGTGCAGCTAAGATTTTCTGTGTCATTGTCATTCCCATATTTATTGTCCTCCTGATTTTTATTGATTCATAATCCCTAAACAAATGGATTTTAACTATTGTTTGAATTATAACACAGATATTGGTATAATAGAAATACATATTATGAATATTTATCATAACCCTGAGTTATACCAAGGCAAAAAGAAACTGCAAAAAGAAATGAGGGAATCTATGAATCAGAATCTGTCACTTTACAAAATCTTTTTTACTGCAGCCAATTCCGGCAGCATCTCAAAAGCCGCTGAAGAACTCTATATCAGCCAGCCTGCCATCAGCAAGTCCATACAAAAGCTGGAACAGTCTCTGAATACCGTTTTATTCTCCAGAACCTCCCGAGGTGTGCGTCTCACCGACGAAGGCAAACTGCTGTACGAACATGTAAAAACGGCATTTGACGCTATTGAGACTGGTGAAGAGCAACTGCGCATGGCGGCTGACCTTGGAATCGGACACTTGCGCATAGGGGTCAGCACCACACTTTGCAAATACCTGCTGCTCCCTTATTTGCAGGAATTTATCAAGCTGTATCCACACATCCGCATAACCATTGAATGCCAGTCCAGTAACCGTACCCTGCAGCTGCTGGAAGAACAGAAAATTGATATTGGGCTGATTGGAGAACCGGAACACAATACCCAGATTCAATTTCATGCCATCGAAGAAATAGAAGATGTCTTCGTGGCCTCCAAAAATTATCTGGATAACCTTTTCTTACGGACAAAAGAGGAAAAATATGATATATTTAGTACAGCGACTCTTATGCTGTTAGACAAAGATAATATGACCCGCCAGTATATTGATGATTACCTGGCGAGGCAAAGACTGGAACCCAATACCCTGCTGGAAGTAACCACAATGGATCTTTTGATTGATTTTGCAAAAATAGGGCTTGGGGTTGCCTGTGTCATTAAGAAATTTGTCCAGAGAGAGTTAGACAACCAGACTTTGCAGGAGATACCGCTTGCATTCCCTATTCACAAGCGCCAGGTGGGATTTGCATACCTGAAATCATCTTATCCATCCCACGCGTTACAGGAATTCATCCGCTTCTGCAGTAAATCCAAAAGGGGGAATATCGATTTATGAAGAAGTTTCAATCTTTATTGCTGTTACTGTTGATTCTCGCAGCAGTCACTTTACCGGTCACTGCACATGCTGCAGCAGTCACTTTGCCAGTCACTGCACATGCCGCAGCAAACACATTACCGGTCACTGCACATGCCGCAGGAGACACATCTGCCAAAACCGGATGGGTACAGATGAAATACCGTTATTATTACGATAAAAACGGGAATAAGGTCTGTAATACCACCTATAAAATTGATGGTAAACGCTACTATTTTAATGCCAAAGGCCGGATGCTCCAGAACCGTTTCGTAACTTTTAAAGGAAAGAAATTATATCTGACATCCAATGGCACTGCAGCTACCGGTCTTAAGAAGATAAAAAACAATACATATCTGTTTGATAAAAACGGCTATCTGCGTACAAACGGATTCAAAACTTACAATAATAAAAAGTACTATGCCAATAAAAAAGGCATCATCCAAAAAGGCTTTCAGACCATAAAGGGCAAGAAGTACTACTTCAACAGCAAGGGTGTCATGCAGACAGGATGGCTGAAAAAAGGCAAATCCACTTATTACTATAGCAAAAAAGGCATCATGCTAACCGGATGGCAAAAAATCAAAAAAGGGAAAAAAACTTACGACTATTATTTTTACTCAAATGGCAAAATGGCAGCAAATACCTGGGTACAGGGCTACTTCGTAGATAAAAACGGAAAATGGATCAAAAATAAAACACAGTCTATTTCCACTCTGAACGATGAGTTAACTTCTTATATTAACAACTCCTGCACACCAGGCAGATGGTCAGTATATGTGAAGAATTTAAACGATGGGCAAAGCTGTTTAATCGGGAACAATTATTACTATGCAGCCAGTGTCATTAAAGTATTTACCATGGGTGCAGTGTACGAAGCCATTAACAACGGAAAACTTTCAGAGAGTGGTTCCATTAATCAACTGCTTAACTCCATGATCACTTACAGCAGCAACGAATCCTTTAATACGCTGGTCCGCACCATTGGAAAAAATGCAACCAATGATTTCTGTAAAAAATATGGATATACAGATACCAACCAGGGACAGGCTATTTATCCAAGCTCCAATGGCGGGGATGATATTAATAACGGCACAACCTGGAATCAGACTTCCGTACAAAACCTGGGTAAAATATTAGAGGACATCTACAATGGTAAATGCGTGTCGAAAACCTACTCCGATAAAATGCTGGATCTGCTAAAACAGCAGACTTTCCGCATAAAAATACCCTCCGGTGTTCCGGCGGGAACAGTTGTAGCAAATAAAACCGGGGAAACAGATGAATATCAGCATGATATGGCTATTGTCTATTCACCCAAAGCCAATTATATCCTCTGCGTGATGTCCAATATCTCTAATGCGGGTGCAGCACAGGCAAATATACGTGCCATATCAGGAATTGTATACCGTCACTTCAATTCCTGATACTATACAGATAAAAGAAATAGCCGGTAACATGTATGATTTTGTGATGGCCCCCCATAAGTTTTGTTTCAGCTTATGGGGACAATCCAAATTTCACATGTTACCGGCTCTTATTATTTCTATCTATGCATTTGGTTAATCCCAACACACCTATGATTAACCACTGCCCTGGAATTAGTTGTCCAGTAATTTGTTTCCGTCATTCCAGCTGTATAATTTACGAAGTTCTTTACCAACTTCTTCTAACTGGTGATTTGCTTCCTGTTTTCTCTTAGCCATGAAGTTCGGGCATCCTACCTGATTCTCTAATAACCAGTCACGTGCAAATACACCTTCCTGGATATCTTTCAATACCTGTTTCATTGCTTTCTTTGTATCTTCTGTAACGATCTTAGGTCCTGTGATATAATCGCCGTATTCAGCTGTGTTAGAGATGGAATATCTCATTCCTTCAAATCCGCTTTCGAAGATCAGGTCAACGATCAGTTTCATTTCATGAATACATTCGAAATATGCACTTTCTGGTTCATATCCAGCTTCAACTAATGTTTCGAAACCAGCTTTCATCAGAGCGGTAACACCACCGCAAAGAACTGCCTGCTCACCGAAAAGGTCTGTTTCTGTTTCCTGACGGAAAGTTGTTTCCAGAACACCAGCTCTTGCTCCACCGATTGCTAAAGCGTAAGCTAAACCTTTGTCATGTGCTTTTCCGGTAGAATCCTGATGTACTGCGATCAGGCAAGGAACTCCTTTTCCTTCCTGGTACTGGCTTCTTACGGTATGTCCAGGTCCCTTAGGAGCGATCATAACAACGTCAACGTTCTTAGGTGCTACAATCTGTCCGAAGTGAATTGCAAAGCCATGAGCAAACATTAACATGTTTCCATCTTCTAAGTTTGGCTCAATAGACTCTTTATACATTTTAGCCTGTTTTTCATCGTTAATCAGAACCATGATGATATCTGCTTTTTTTGCTGCCTCTGCAGCTGTATAAACTTCAAATCCCTGTGCTTCAGCTTTTGCCCATGATTTGCTTCCTTCATAAAGACCGATGATTACATTGCATCCGGACTCTTTTGCATTTAACGCATGTGCATGTCCCTGGCTTCCATAACCAATAATAGCAATTGTTTTGCCTTCTAATAATGCAAGATTACAATCTTCCTGATAATAAATTTTTGCTGCCATTTTCATTTCCTCCAAATGTTTTATATTTGTTAAAGGTTTAAAAGCCTCTAGCGTACTTTTCCATATGTACCTGACGTTCTATAAATACCTTATATCTTCCGCACCACGGGATAATCCGGTAATGCCGGTGCGTGCCAGTTCCAGAATCTCATATCCTTCCAGAAGGTTAATAAAAGCATCCAGCTTTGACTGGTTTCCTGTCAGTTCCACAATCAGTGAATCCACTGCCACATCTACAACTTTCGCCCTGAATATATCTGCCACCGCAATAATCGCCTGACGGTTGCCGGCATCCGCCCTTACCTTCACAAGGATAAGCTCGCGGCTGACGCTCTCATCGTCACTCAATGTCTTAATATCTACCACATCTACCAGCTTAGCTACCTGTTTGGTAATCTGATCCAGGATCAATTCATCTCCACATACAACAACTGTCATTCTGGAATATCTAGGATCTGCGGTTACACCAACAGTCAAGCTGTCAATATTATAGCCACGTCTGCTAAATAAACCAGCCACACGGCTCAATACACCGGATGTGTTGTCAACTAACATAGATAATATACGTTTTTTCATAGTAAAACCACCTTTTATACAGACTAAAAGTATTCTACCAATTATTACATTCTTTGTCAATGTCAAATTTGGCAAAGTGGTTTTGTAACACATTGAATTGTTAAAGTGAATATTCCTAAAATAACCGGGTAAATTTCAATTACCCGGTGCATTTTTCTGAATATTTGTCCAAATCTGTCTGTTCAGTTCTAAATAAGTGGAATTTAATTTGTCCTTCCAAACATTACTAATTTTAACTTATTTTATCAGCCTTGCCTTTATAGCAGTTATAACAGTACTGTATGATATCCTTTCTTTTAATAATTCCGATAAAAGTCTGGTTATCATCGATCACCGGCACAAAATTCTGATTCATGGATGTCATGACCAAATCTTCAATTTCACAATTTACATTGACCGGGTCATTATACCATCTTCTTTTTATCTGAGTCAGTGGGATCTCTTCTGCTTTATGTAAATCTAATAGATATTTGTCTTTCACATTCCACAACATGTCCCCTTCCGTGATGGTGCCAACATAATTTCCTTTCCGGTTAATGATAGGCACTGCGCTGTATCTGTGATGTTCCATTTTCTCCAGCGCCTGGCGCAATGAATAATCTTCATATAAATACGCCACTTCACTTTTGGGGGTTAAAAAGAATAAAATATTCATCTGTAATCTCCCTGTTTTTTTCTTACTTCCTTATAAAATATTATAAGACAATCTACAATTTTCGTCAATGCAAAGTACGTATTTCATAAAGAGTTTATAATGATTTTATAAAATCATGCTTTCGTATTTTTTTATAATTTCTTTCTATATTTTAGAATATATTAAGTCCGGCGCCATATTTCATTCATATCTGCGTAGTATAGTATTATATATAAATAAAGCAAACAAGCTTTTTTATATACATTTCTCTTTCCTTTTAGGACCAGGCAACTGGTCCCCTTTTTTTGTCTTTTATCAAATGGTTAAATGTTGCCTATGTCTTAAATCCGCTGACCGCTCCGCTCCCATACACCATGCCGGGAGCCGGAAAAGGCAGAATTTCTGCCCCTAGATTATTACCCAGACACCCTCTTTTACGCAAATCAGGATTTCTTCAATATGAAGGATTCAAAACCGGCATCCTTTAATTTTTTAACCATCTTCACTGCATTTTCTCTTTCTTTAAAAGCTCCCGCCTGTACTTTATAAAGGCTATTTACTTTTTTTACAAATGCCTGGAAACCTTTTTTATTCAAAACTGCAGCCAGACTGTTTGCCATTTTCTGGTCTCTGAATGAACCTGCCTGAACACAGTATTCCACATCCTCTGGTTTGGGATTCTCCGGCTTTGTGTCTTTCCCGATTGCCGCTTTTACATCTGCCCGGAATATATCCATATTCTTACCGTGTTTTGGAAACCAATGGGTCACGTCCACATGCTCTGTTGCCACACCTTTTAAAAATCCTTCATAATGGCAAAGCACATGGTCTTTGTCCGGGTTCCACCCATATTTTTTACAGAAATAAGCGCTGAGCCAGACTGCTTTTTCATATACATTCCGAAAATAACGGATATTCTCAGGCAGGGAAGGATCATAATTTCCCATAGAAAGCCATTGCCCATTATAAGAAAAAGTTCCCGGTTCACATATTTCATAACTGATATACATATCATTTGCCGGTGATCCCGCATGCCACGATCTGTGATTCTCAGGCAGCAGCTGATAGATGCCGGTATCATCAATAATATAATTCGTGCAGGCATCTATATCACCATTCCAGTAGCTGATAAAATCCTTTGCCGTACCGCCGGGAGTTGCAGTGGAATGTGTCATTATTCCCTGAGGCTTTATGGTTCTGCCCGTTTTATAACAACTTGAGTTCGTTAAAATACTTTTTTTAATTTCCATGTTATATACCTCACTTTATTCATCCATATATCTAACATATGCAATCAGGCAAAAAAGGAATCAGTTGAATAAAACTGCTTTTTTTTGCGCATATTATATGCGAGGTGATGAAAAATGTCTTCTTATGTAGCTCCGGAAGTACAGGAGAAATTCGAAACGCTTTCCATCGATCTGAAAAATCTGATCATGGAAAAAAATGTACAACTGAATAATATTCATGACTTGATACGCGTACTGGAAGAAATTGTAGCAGAGGGTGAAGGCAACCAATAAGCCGGTAACCAGACATTCATGCGAAAGAGAGGAACAGCACATGATAAATATCGATGACGGCAATACAAAAACAAATGTTTATGATGATGGCAACATTCCCGAGATTGACACGCCAAAACCGGATAATGCAACCAATACCTTTCCTCCGGAATTTGGCAATGGCAACATTATTCCAAAAGACGAAAGTACAAGACCCCGCAAAGACGGACCAGGGGGCAATTAATCTTTAAAAACCCAATCAACGGCAGAGAAAATCCATGTTAATATTTGCTGAGGATACGTCCTCAGTGCATGCTAACATGGATTGAATTTATTATATAACGTTTATTACATAACTTTTTTATATCATATTTTTACATAATATTTACTAAACAAATTTCACAGCTGTTCCGTAAGCAATTACTTCTGCTGCCCCCTGCATGATTGCAGATGATGCATAACGGATATTTACCACCGCATCAGCCCTCATGCCCTCTGCTTCTTCAACCATTCGTTTCGTTGCCAGAGCTCTGGCATCATTCATCATGTCATTGTAAGCCTTTAATTCTCCGCCTACGATAGTTTTAAATCCCTGGGTAATGTCCCTTCCGATATTCTTGGACTGTATGGTACTGCCCTTTACAAGCCCCAGCATTTCAAATGTCTTACCGGTAATATAATCAGTATTTACTAAGATCATCTTCTTCTCCACTCCTTATCTCTTTTAATCGTTCCGCCAGTACAAAAAAGGAAACACCAATCAACGCCATAATAATAATCCCAAATAATATTTTTATGATAACGGGAAACGGCACATAAGCAATTAATGTCAGATACAAAAGCAAAAAGATTACCAGCAATACCGTTATTACTATTGGCGCTATCATTTTTTGATATTTCATATTGATTTCCTCCTGTCTGCTATTTGTCTATATTTTAACATTTTTTCCAGGAAGATACAATATGATACCAGAAAAGAGCTGGAAAATTAGTTTCTGGTTTTTTTATAAAATGCACACAATTTCTTCAACGATATGTCACATATTTTTCACAGAATAATATTATAGTATTACTTGTACAGAGAGATCAGTACAAACAACACATTATTAAAAAATCTTTTTCATAACCCGCCAGTACCGAGAGGTACTGGCTCTCCCTCTTTTATAGGGAATTTTACATCTGCTTACGTACTACCTTATATTCATCATTAAACTGAAAATATGGACAATTGGTAAATGTATTTCTCATAAACTGCCCCATCTCATCCTCATCCAGATTCACTTCACAGATATAACATTCATAATCGTCATCATAAGCATAATTTAAACAGCAGTCACAATTTGATTTTCCTGTCATTTTATTTTTCCTCCTGAAAGTTATCATCTACCATTATACACGGAATCGGATACATTTTCCATCTATTAATATGTGTACATGAAACTGACTCTAAAAACAGGCATTCATCTGTCTTGCCCTGCGAATGATAATCTCCGGGAATCCCACACATTCAAGCAGAGCAATGGCATTTTTCGTATTGCTGACCCCTTCCCGGATTTTATAATCAAAAGCAATATCCTTGTCCTGCATCTGTTCGCAAAAGAAATAATATCCGTAGGAATCCCCCAGTTTTCGGGTTAATTCAATATCATGGGAAGCCACAATTGCCAGGCAGTTTTGATTTTGCAGATATTCTAAAATTGCTGCCGAAGCCGCTATCCGCTCCTGGGTATTGGTTCCTCTTAGAATTTCATCAATAACGCAGATTACCATTCGATTACCTTTGACACTTTTCACAATGCGGCTTAAATACTTAATCTCTTTCATATAATAGCTTTCCCCGCCCATAAGGTCATCCCGTACAGCCATGGAGGTTATCACCAGGGCATCCGGCAGCCGCAGCCGTCTCGCCATACAGGTATGTATGCTTTGGGCGAGAATCACATTTGCCGCTACGGCTTTGATAAAGGTAGACTTTCCAGATGCATTTGACCCGGTTATCATACAGTTACGGTCCAGGGTAACCGTATTGCATACCGCATGTTCAATAAGCGGATGATAGACCTCAGTCATTTCCAGCACCGGATCATTATTGAATTCGGGAACGCAGTAAAAATCCAGGCTTTCCCGGAACGAAGCTATGGAAACAGCTGCTTCCAGTTCTCCCAAATATTCAAATAACTCCATAAATTCTTTCTGCTTCCCCCTAAGATATCGGATAATTTTATCATAAACGATAAAATCCCAAAGCGTAGCTCCTACCAGATAATCATGGATTACCCCAAGCAAATCTCCCGACATCCCTTCCCTCTTTTTTCTCTGAAGGCTGACAAGCATTCTGGTGATCTGATCAAATATCTTCACGTTACATCTGATGTGATCCGGCATCTGGCCGGTATATTTCCCCGGTCTTTTTTCAATTTCTTTTACACTTTTAGCTATGCCTATTATGCCCGTTAAGGTATCCATGTACACCTCATGCCTGACCTTATTCAATGCATAAATAACCGCATTGACCATAAATACCATTGCAGTAAGCATCAGAAGGCTTGCCTCTCCTCTGACAAGTGCCGGAATTACAGACAGAATCAGCAATACCTGCATCAACCGGTAAAACCTGACATGAATAGAACCAAGTGCATCCAGATTGCTCATAAACATCGGCAGATAATAGTTGACTTCTTCTTTTCCAAGCCTGCACAATAAATACTGCACTTCTTCCCTGACTTTGTCATGCTCAGCATAAAAACGTATCTGATCTTCCAGATTCATAACTCCGGTTTTATCTTCCGGCAGCTTATGCATTCTGGCATAGAGAACCTGTTCCCCGGCAAACGACTTACAGGTATTCATTCTGGCAAAAATTTTATCCATCTCCAGATCATTCCATGTAATATCATCTACGCTTTCATTCCCGGAAATATCCGCACCAAATTCATTCCAGTATATCTTAATTTGTTCAAAGGGAAGTACTCTATCTTCCGGAACCTTACCATATGAATCATGAATCCATTTTCTTACTTTACGCTCCCTGCTTTTTTGTTCATAAAAAACAGCTCCCATGAATGCTGCCAGCATTACCACAAAGATTATCGCCAGTTCCATACTATGGCCCCTCCTTTTTCTTTTTATAGGCAATCACTATCAAAATGCATAAAAATACAAGTGATTCCACAATTACGCTGGATTCGATGGGCCAGCTTATCCAGTTGTGGTAGAAAACCGCATAAAGCTGACTTGTCAATAAAGTAATGGATAAGTAGAGGCATACGACCGTAGTGATGGCATCTACTTTCAGCATGTAATAAGGCATATTCCGATAAAGAAAGTTCCAGACCCAGGATCTGGCAGTAAAAACAACCAGGGATGCTATAACCGGAAAAATGAAGATCAACAGTTTATTTCCATAAACAATTTTTCCGCTGCCGCTCCACCAGATAACGATTCCTTCCTCCAGCAACGGATAAGATATGAACGCTAATAAAAATGAAAATAAAATGATCGACCAGATTGCAATCTTTCCTTTCATTGCAGCCAGACTGCCAATGGTGTCGCGAAATATCATGTAACCGGTTTTCTCTACTTCGTCTTCATATTGTTCTACCTCTAAATTCTCATAATCAAAATCTTTATTTTTTATCATCTCCTGGCAAATCCATCTGGACTGTTCCAGCTCTTTTATATCAGCTTCTAATGAGACTGCCTGTCTGTGCAGCATGTCTTCCAAAGATAGCTTTTCCATCTGTACCAGTTTGATTTCCTCAATTGGTACATGAAGCTTTCTCAAAAAAATAATCTTTTTGATTGTCTCAATATTTTCCCTGGAATAATCCCGGTACCCATTGATGGGATTTCTTCTGGCTGCCAAAAGCCCTTCCTTTTCATAAAAGCGGACATTTGCCCTTGTAACATTTAATTCATCTTCTACTTCTTTTATTGTCACGATTTCACCTCCTTTTTAAGCTTTATAAGGTATAAACCTGGTTTACAGTCAAGCTGTTTTTTTGTATTTTCCGGTTTTTTTGTATTTTTCTCTTATGTACGAAAAATACTTCTGAAAAATTCAGAAGTATTTGGGTAATCTATATTCTTAATTAGTTATTTTAATTCTGCTGCCTCTAATCCATAATAATAAGTGCCATGAACACAAGATCTGTATTTCCCGTATTCACCAATCCGTGTCCGCAGCCATCCGGTGTAAATGTAACGTCTCCTGCTTTTACCGGACGCACATTTCCATTGTCATCATAATCACCTGTTCCGGATAAGATATAATAAGTTTCACTCTCTCCGTGATGCTCATGATAGCCCAGGGTACTTCCCGGTTCAATCGTTACTTCAGCATATAGGCCGCATTTGACGTTTAATTCTTTTTCACCAAGGATATGTTTGATTATTACATGTCCTTTTCCACCACACATATTCTCTACTGTTTCTGTTTTCATCTCAAATCCTCCGTTTTGGTTGTGCAAAATTTTATGTATCTGCTTGCATGCTTTCCGGCAATTTTCAACTGCTAAAATAATTATAGCTCACCAAATGTCTAATTACAAGATATTTTATAATTGTAATGTATAAATATACAATTTTGACATTTACCGCCATCTGTTTTATAATAAAAGAAAAAAGGAGCTGTACATAGTATGATAATTGATGGACATCCAAAAGAGAAAGAAGCCATGATAGAATTTCATAAAGGCAACCGACAGGAAGGCACAAAAATCCAGGATGAATTCGTAGAAGAACTCCGTGAAGCACTGAAAACGCAAGACCATTGTTCCTGCAAAAAGCCCTGTAAATACCATGGTAAATGTGTGGAATGTGTGGCAATTCACAGAGCCCACAGAGAACATCTCCCGAATTGCTTCCGCAGTATGGTGAATGAAAAAATAGCCGTGATCTCCGGGCTGACGGAAGATTCCCTGATTGAAGACTTGTCAAGATAATACTCAGCTGCTGATCTGCCGGAGATATTTGTCGTTTTATGGAATATTTTGTCGAACGATTTTGTTTGAATGCTCCTGTAGAATATGATAGATTTAAATTGTATCAGCTTATTGCTGATATATTTCATAACTCACACCCGGTCCGCACAACCGGGTACCATTTTACCGGCTCCGGCGTAACAACCGGAGCTTTCTTTTTATCATATACGTTTTATCTTTATTCCATATCCCGCAGTTGTTCCACAATATTATCCTTATGCAAAAATTGATATACCACGTAAGGAACAAAAATGCAGGCTGCTAAAATCCCCGCAAATACGAGAAGGGTGGATCCAACTGGTATCTGAAAAGGGATCCTGTATCGGTTCATAGCATGATATATGATATAGTCAATTGGTATCCCCAATACAATTACAAAAAAGAACGAAACAATTCCATACCACGCTCCTTCTATCAGCAGTACCTTTCGGATCTGTACCGTAGTCATACCTATACTTTGAAGCGCCGCAAATTCTTTTATCCGGTTTTGTATCCCTGCAGCAGTCATATTGCAATAATTTAGAATAGCTAACAAGGTAAGAATGATCCCCAGACCGCCTCCAAGAATTTTCAATTGAGTTTCCGATTCCTTCATTTCATCAAAGTTGTCAAATTTCGACTCTATCGTCAGATGCTTATCATTCTTAAATAGTGCTTTTATTTTTTTATCCAGTTCTGCATTGAAGGGTTTCTCATATACGATATTTAAAATTTCTGTAACGGGTTCGCCTAAAATTTCTTTTGCCAATCCATCACTGATTACGATACTCGGTAAGTATCCATTGGAGAAAAAGTTAACATTCGGGATTTCTCCCCCAATTTTTATTTTATGTTGTTTTCGCTCATTATTCTGTTTTAATTGATATACAAGTTCTTTGCCAACAGCCTCTTTTATAGAGCTTTCCATGAGAAAGGGACTTATTAAACCAATTTCACCTGACATAAAGGCATCTTTATTTAAAGATCCACCCATTATTTTATTAATTGAATCAAATTCCTCCTCATCAATGCCCACCAGCCTTCCGGTGAATAGATCTGTTTCTTTTCCTTCCTTATAAAGTTCCATCTGCTCCTCGTAATCACCTCTGGCAATTGGCATCTTTTCAAGCCTTTTAAAATATTCCTTCAGAATATCTTCTTCATAAGGCATTATTATCTTAGCAGAACTGACTGTCCTTACCTCAGCAACTCCATCCATGGATTTTATCTCACCGATTTCAGATGGCTGTATTCTTTGTACTGGCTCATTATTCAACACGGAATTATTCAATATACGCATATCAAAATCTTGCAATGTATTCAGGACATGCTTTGCACTGCTCCCGTTAACCAGGGTCGTGATAACCAGTAAAGTCGTAAGGGTTACAAAAAAGGAAGATAGTATGATAACCGCCTGTTTCTTCACCCGGAACATATTCCGCCATGCCATGTAACTCAGCCTTCCTCCATTCACGCTGATCTTATCACGGTGGGGAGATACTATGCCATAATATTTTGCTGCTTCAACCGGTGCAATATCGCCTGCTATCATGGCTGGTTTCCTGCTGCTGAAATAAATGGTCAACCCGCTAAACAATGCAGCTCCGATAAAAATGAACGGATGAAATACAATGGCTTTCTTAAGCTGAAAGGTGGGATTTGCTATTTCCAGTGCAGACGGTACAATCAGAAACGAAACAAATGCTCCCAGTACCATCCCCAGGGGTATGCCCGCCAACGAGTTCCACAGCACCTGCTTATGAACAAACCCTCTGATCTGCTTTGAAGTGGTTCCGATTGTTTTTAACTGTCCAAAAAAGCGGACTTCCTTGGCAATGGAGATATGAAGAACGTTGCATATAAATAAATATCCGCTCAATACAATCAAAATAAACAATCCCAGTAAACCTGCCACAAATTTTGCAAAATCTTCCATCAGATAATAATCTGCAAATAACATCTGCCTGCCTTTTATCGACAGTTTATCTTCCAGCATTTTAATATCCTTAACCGAATAGAGCTGGTTTTTCAGAGTTATTCTTAAAGACCCCTGTGTCATGACTGTTTGGTCTGCCCCCGACTTTTCATAAAAGTCCTGGGAGATAAAGCCCTGGGAGATACCGGAGTAATCCCTGTAATATCCGGACAGCACAAACGTCTTTTCATGAGCTGTTTCATTTTCCGACAGAAAAAAAAAGGACACTGGCAAATGCATTCCAACTTCGGGCGTATCAATCCCCATCCTTTTTAATGTCTGGGTGGATAACATAACCTCATTTTCCTTGTCCGGATACTTCCCTTCTAAAAATTCGTAAGCGGGAACACACTGCTTTTCCCAGTTTGTTGTATCACTCCAGGATAAAGGAATATTTATATCATTATTCTTATACTCATCGATAACCGCACTATCTACGTTAATGCCGGCATATAGTATTTCATCCATGGAATACGCTTTTTTCACCTGTTCTATTGTAGGTGCGGGAAGGCTTACATCAAATTTCATTCCATTCATCATTACATGCCTTAGAGAAATTGCATTCCAATAGCTTACCCCAATACTGCAGACTGCTGTGATCATAAATGTAGTCAGTATGATTGCTGCAATAATTAATATATTTTTTTTCCAGTTCTGACGATAATTTTTCTTTGCCAGACCTGCAATTACCTTTTTATTTTCCACTCGGATCATAGCTGTTCCCTGACATAGATCTTACCATCTTCTAAATGTATAATCCTCCCCGCCATCTGGGCAATCTCATTATTATGGGTAATCATTACCACAGTCTGGCAAAAACGTTCACTGGTGATTTTAATTAACCCCAGCACATCCTGGCTGGATTTACTGTCCAGATTACCGGTAGGCTCATCTGCAAGCAAAATTGCCGGCTTCGTAGCCAATGCCCTGGCCATTGCCACTCTTTGCTGCTGTCCGCCGGAGAGCTGCCCCGGCATCGCATATTTCTTGGACTGAAGCCCCAAAGAATCCAGAATTTCACTGATAAAATTTTTATCCGGCTTCACTCCATCCAACTGTATGGGCAGAACGATATTTTCATAAACATTTAACAGGGGCAGCAAATTATAATTCTGAAAGACAAAACCAATCTTGCGCCTCCTGAAAATAGTCTGTTCATCTTTTGTCATCCCGGAAAGATTGATCCTGTCCACTGTCACGGTCCCGGAGGTTGGAACATCCAGACCACCCAGCATATGCAAAAGCGTAGACTTTCCACTGCCCGAACTTCCCACAATGGATACAAATTCACCTTTTTCTATGGAAAGGTCCACCCCATCCAATGCCTTTACCACATTTTCACCGGCTCCGTAATATTTTTTTAGATCTTTGGTCTGTAAAATGCACATCTTAAGTCCTCCTTGAAATCCTTACAACAGAATCATAACAAATAATTCTTTCCGGGATCTTTCTCAAATATGACAGTTATGTAAGATTCTAAACTATCAGATTTAGGAAAATGATAACCTGGTCATGTTATCCATTTCCAGATTTTATACGGATTGCCCCTGGTTTTCTACGCGGCTTAAAAACACGGAAAATAAAGCTCCATTTCCGGGTTCGGATATCACTTTTATATAACCGCCCTGTCTGATTATTATTTCCCTTGCAAGGTAAAGTCCAATCCCAAGTCCTTTCTCCTTCTGAACTTTGGGCGAACGGTAAAAACGCTGAAAGATCATCCCCTGTTCTTCTTCCGAAATTCCCATACCCGAATCCTGAATGTCAATCCTGTAAAACATCTCATAGGAAAGTACTTTTATAACCACCTTAGACTGTGGTGGAGAATATTTAATGGCATTTTCTAATATGTTACTCACTGCCTCAAGGGTCCACTTTAAGTCAAAATTACAGGTTAACCCGCATTCTTCATATTCGATTACCATTTCTTTCTGTAACGCCTGCATTTCAACTTCCTGACAGGATAACAGCACTAATTTATCTATTCGTTCCGGTCCGGCTGCAATTGAAATCAGTTCATTTTCCAGATAGGAAGACTTTACCAGCGCTTTTATTAGAAAATCCAGCTTATCAGCCTGATTCTGAATCTGGTTTACTATCCCCGATATATCTTCCGGGAGATCCCTTTTTTCCTGCAGTATCTGAGAGTACAGCAGGATATTAGACAGGGGTATCCTTGTTTGATGAGATATATCTGATACCAGGGATTTTATAGTATCCCTCTCTTTTGCAGTCACCTGCTTCGTCTCCTGGGAAATAGCCAGGAACTGATTCAACCGCTCTTCTATGGCTGACATCATGGATTCATCATAAACCGGCTCGCTGTAATTGCCCGCTATAGCTTCATTAATCCGGTCCAGCACCGTCTGCATCATTTTCTTCATTGTCCTGCGGTACCTCATAATTACAGCAGCCGCTGCTGCCACAGCCGCGAAAGCAATGGCGGCAAAGATTATCACCAGTATTTCCATATCTTCTCCATTTCGTAGTCACCAGCTTTAAACCAGGTTTCGTTAACCTTCAGTTCACCCATACATAACCCAATCCATATACTGTCTTAATATATTCCGGTTTAGATGGATTGTCTTCTAATTTATCGCGCAGTCTTCGAATCGTAACCGAAAGCGCATTATCCTCCACGTACTCTGTTCCATCCGGCCAGATACGTTCCAGCATGGTGGTTCGGGATAACGTAATATTTTGGTTCAGAACAAATAAATATAACAGCTTTTGCTCGGTTTTACTTAATTCAATCGGTATATTATTTTTATAAAACTCCATCCGGGTAAAATTAAATACAAAAGAATCAATCACATATTCACCCGGGCTTTCCCCCGGCTCAAAACGCCTGAATAACGCATTAACTCTGGCTCTTAATACCATAAGGCTGAATGGCTTTGTGATATAATCATCGGCGCCGGACTCCAGCCCCGCAACAATATCCAGTTCCATATCCCTCGCAGTCAAAAGAATAATGGGAACCTTGCTGTTTTTACGTATCTCCCGGCATAAATCAAATCCGCTGCCATCCGGCAGATTAATATCCAGTACCAGCAGATCAAAGGTCTGTCTGTTCATAGTCTCTTTTGCCGCCGCTATGGTAAAGCATTGGGTAAACCGATAATTCTCTCTATTTAACGCCATGATAATTCCGGAACTCAATACTTCATCATCTTCTAAAAGTAAAATTTCTTTCATTTTTCTATAAGTCTCCTTGCCTAAACCGCTCTATCAACGGCATGTTCACATTTACGCACATTTCTTTTACAATTCTTTTAACTGACAGTCATAAATTATTCATATCTAAGCTTTATAGTAATACTTGTAAAACCAAATACTTAGTTAACAATCTTTTTCATAACTCGCCAGTATCTACAGATACTGGCCCTCCCTCTTTTATGGGGTATTTTTTATCTGTATTTATTTTTCTTTGTCACCAATCTGACATATGATTCCCTTTATTGATTTCCCAAACTTACCGATGAACGATCTAAATCACGCTGTCTGATACAGCCTTAACGATATATTTTAAAGTGAGCTCTCGCGCACTTCTTGTATTATACTATAATTTTCGCTATTGGCACAGTACTACCGAATATTATTTTTTGAATATTTTCTTGCATAAAAAGTCGATTCATAGCGCAAAAGATGCTATTCAATACAACGCTGATCTCCAAATGTTTTCTTATGTTATACTTTTTTTAATTAAAGTTGTTGCAATGTGGTAAGCAAAAGAGAAATGAGGCGTGAAACTTTTATGAATCAAAAAAATAATCGAAATTACACACGTCTATCCTGGGACGAGTGGTATCTGTTAGCAAAAAAATATTACGAAGCCAATCAAACATTAAAAATACCTACAAAATACCGTACGGAAAGCGGATATCTGCTGGGGCGCTGGATTGAAAGACAACGGGCTGCCTACCGCCAAAAAGGGACTTATCGGATAGATGCAAGAAAGATATATCTGTTGAATCAGATTGGTATGATCTGGACTCTGGAAATCCGAACAGAATGGGATACCTGGTATGACTGCTGCAAGAGCTATCACAAAGAATATGGTAATATAGACATTCCAAGAAATATAGTTTACAGGCAGCTGCCACTTGGCGAGTGGATCAGCTATCAGCGAAAGCGGTATTGGCAAAATAAAATGGACTGCCGCCAGCGGTTACAGCTGGAAGAGCTTGGTATGAGCTGGAAGCTCAGAAACCGGCGTGGGTGGATGGAGTGGTATCAGGATGCCAAGATGTATTATGAAACTTATGGCCACTTAAACGTTCCCTTAGATTACGTTACTAAGGACGGCTTCCGACTGGGAAGTTGGATTAATTCTCAACGGGAACGCCAGCGCGGGACCAGATTCTGTCTTCTGGAAGGTGAAAAAGAAGAAAAATTAAATCAAATCGGAATGCTGTGGGGGCTTCGGGGAATGCGGTATAAAGAGCAGGATGTGTATGAAATATCCTAACTTCCTCCATGTGTCATAATGCCTTGGAATGCATCCGTATAGCAGATTGTGCAGTTTGAAAATCAGGCATTAAACAAACAACCAACAAATCCAAATCCTTTGACAACAATTTCCTTTTAACTTATAATTAAGTAATAAAAGATTACAAAGGAGGAACGTTTATGGCATTTATAATGATTATGTATTTGATTTATGCATGCATATTTGTAGGCTGCGCTATTCTATTATACTGGATTATTAAAGTAGCTGTTAAAAGGGGAATTATAGAAGCACATGATGAAATTCACAGAAGGAATTAATAAATCGACATTTATATTGATAAGCCCCGGAATATTGTATGATATGCCTGGGCTTATTTTAATGTGTTTGAAAATTCATTTCCATCTGTATTTTCCTTTCGCAGGGATTTTGTCCTAAAATTATAGTAGTCCGCTCAGAAAACAAACTTATACACTTCTTATACACTTCTCATACACGGTCTGAGAGGAACTCACAAGTCTGCAAAATCTGCATATAATGCTATAAAATAATTATTGGTGACACTTACATGAATAATGACCCTCCTGGAATTATGTTTCAACAGGGAAACATTATGCGAATAAATAATGCCTTCGTGGAAGATGTTTCTTGTTTTAATAACTCTAATGGCAGCATACTGGTCTCCTACTCTGTACCAGATATCAATAATATGATTTCTATACAAACCATTAGGTTAAATCTCAGTAATCAGACTATTGTCGTAAATTCATTTGGACAAAGCATATGTTTATGCTGCATACAAAGAGGTTCGGCGGTTAATGTTGCATTTTCACCAGTTATGACCGCGAGCATACCCCCGCAATCAAATGCTTTTTGGGTTGCCGTTCAAAGAAATCCAACATTTCCGATACCGCCCTGGCCGCCAGTACCTCCTAGGCCTCCTGTACCTCCTAGGCCTCCTAGGCCTCCGCAGCCTCCCAGGCCCCCGCAGCCTCCCAGACCTCCACAGCCTCCCAGACCTCCGCAGCCTCCAAGGCCCCCGCAGCCTCCTAGACCTCCGCAGCCTCCTAGGCCTCCCAGGCCTCCGCAGCCACCGGGACCTCCCAGGCCTCCGCAGCCACCGGGACCTCCAAGGCCTCCACAGCCACCGAGACCTCCGCAACCTCCCAGGCCCCCGCAGCCTCCCAGACCTCCGCAGCCGCCGGGACCTCCGCAGCCTCCCAGGCCCCCGCAGCCTCCTAGGCCTCCCAGGCCTCCGCAGCGCCCATCGCGTCCAGTAGAGCGTTTTTGAAAATTCATTCCCGCCAACTGACCGCCTCACTTTCCGGAATGTTCGCACCAAATTTAGGATAAATAGCCCGCTATGCACTCTTCAATTGGTATGAAACTCCCATAAATGTGTCGTACAGCTGGCGGAAAGCAATATTAAAGCACGCACAAAGGCAATGATCATTACCATAGACTTTAGACTAAATTATTTTTATTTTTAAACCAGATTCATAGATTTTGCATATTATAAATAAAGATTCTATGTTTGGTGATATATTGATAACGGAACAATATACTCTAATGTTTTATGGGCTGAATACAAAATATTATTCTGAAAAGTATATTGCGCGTATCTGGAACGATAGTGCTTACAAAGAATATCAATCCTCAGGAATATACGTTTCATGCTTGATAAGTTCACAATTATTTGTGTGTGGAGAAAAAAGAGGGTGCACTTTAGACGAGACCACATATGTTATTACCTCTTCCCGTAACCCTATGGAAACGAATGATATGGCAGCGTATGAAGCAGCATTCACAAATGTAACCAAAGAAGTAAAGACTATATTTGGAAATCCATATATGACATTTGCCATACACAATATAGATGTTCATTTCTTTACAAAACTAAAGTAAACTTGGCTCCGGTCAAATAATAACCGGGGCCAAGTTTTTATATAAAAACATATTAACTTTTGTATGAATCCCAATCCACCTAACTAAAATAGATTTCTATAGTGATCTGTAAGTAAATAAATTTTTAATGTAACTCTGATCCCTGTATAACAATTTAAGAATATTTTTCATAAATTTTTTGTGCCTGTTCTTTTATTGTATTTTTTAAATGCTCCGGCTCTAGCACCTCGATATGTTTCCCAAAAGACAAAATAAAGTTATACAGCCAAATGTCTTCCGGCCATTCGACCGTAATAAGAAAACTCCCATCCTTCTGCCGCTCCACCATGCTTTCATAAAAATCGTCAAACACACGGAATGCCATCTCTGGCTCTATAAGAAGTTTGATTCTTTCCTTTTGCTGATTATGAAAGCTTTCCTGAACGGGGTCGCAATATATGGCGGGTGTGTCTCTCTCGGCAAAGTGCTCATCAGTCACCACAAGGTCTTTGATTCGTGATAATTTGAATAACCGCATCTCCTGCTTTGTTAAGCAGAAAGCTTTTAAATACCATGATTTAGACTTAAACCATAGTTGTATCGGCTCAACACGGCGAATAATTTTATCACCCTGGCTATTATAGTAATCGAATTTGGCAATGCGACGTTCTAATATGGCAAGTTTAAAATTGTTGAAATAGTCATTTTCGTGACTCCACCCAACATAATCCACTTCAATCCAGTTTATTGTGGTTTTATTGAATACTGTTGACAGCTTTCGCAATATTTGGCTCGTGTCGTCAGCCTTAATATTGGAAAGACTATGCAGTGCGGATAATATCTCGTTTTGTTCATGTTCATTCAGTATCGATTTATTCAACACAAAATCAGGCAAAAGACTGATACCTCCACCTCTGCCTCTTTCCGTATATATTGGAATTCCGGCAAGACTCAAAGTGTCTACATCACGACAAATTGTCCTTCTTGATACGCCAAAATATTCACTTAATTCTCTTGCTGTAATCGTTTTTTTATTTAGCAAGATATATATTATTTCAAACAGTCTATTTATCTGCATTTTTATCACCCAGTAAAGTATATCACAATAATACGACAACTGTATGTCACATTTAAATTCTTATATTATTGTTTACACCTGCTTCTTCCAACTATGTCATCATCAATATCATACAAGCTTTCCATTGTTCTTCTATATACTATCGTTAGCTCTGCGCAATCTTTTGGCGAAATACCGATGGCGTCACACCGTATTTACCCGTAAAGATTTTATTAAAATAGTATCTGTTGGAATAGCCCAGCTGCTCACATATCTCTACGATACTCAGATCGGTATCCCGCAGCAGTTCTGCTGCCTTTTGTACTAAAAATTCTCTGCCGTACGCCAAAAGTGTCTTTCCAGTATGCCTTTTCACAATACGTTCCACATGATCTCCATTGTAGCCTGTAATCTTCTCTATCTCCTCCCGGGTGAAGATCCCATTCTTTTTCTTGTACGCCTCCGTAATCTGATATATGATCTGCTCCTCATTAGACAGTCTGGCCCAATGTACTTCCTCCTGATAAATGGTATCGTTCTCCAGCATTTCGAAAAAACGGCAGAGCAATGCTTTCATCATATGGCTTTTCCCCGAGTGGGTACCGGAAATTTCTGTAATCATTTGATTCATTATTGTTAATAATGGTTCTAACGAATCATGATATAACATCCTGTAATCTGCATAAACCTTTGCATCATACAATGGATTTTTCTTATTTTCGGAAAAAAACACATCAAAAATAGTTCCAACCAAATGGGGACTGCCCTTTCGGTCATAATAGTAATTCGTATCAAACACATCATGCACGTAATCCTCTTTGATAAGAAAAAGTACTATTTCCGTATCCTGATCCATTAATTCCATATGATGGATATTTCTATTGCAAAGGCAACAATCCCCTGGATTGTACATAATATTCTCATCTTCTATCCTCATCGTTAATCGCCCGGAAAGCACAAATGTCAACTCATAGAAATTATGAGAATGAAGTTTTCTGGTCTGATCTGCAAGATCCGTATATGCCCTCTCTTTTAAAATCTTATTATTCTCGCTAAATTCTTGATATACCATGGTATTTGCGCCTATATTCACCGACTCGTATATTACCAGATACGGCATGTTAATATCAAAGAATTGATATAAAGATCCAGTATCATCAAACAGAATGAGATGAGAGCGGTCCATATTCTCTGAGCGAATGATTTCTCTGTCAGCGATACTCTCTTGAGCATAACCGATGATTTCTTTTGAAAAAGTCGTTTTTCGATACATATTTTGATTTCCTTATCTATTTTCGATATTTCAATTGTTCTATCCACATTATATAATGAATTCATAAACGTAACAAGTACGTTTTAACATATCTCTGGCCAGATATAAAGATCCAGGAGGAAGTAGATTATGATTATATATGTAGACATTCATGCATGTAAAGATGGGAACGGAACAAAACAAAGCCCATTTAAGCATATAAATGATGCAGCTCAAGTTGCAAAACCGGGCGATGAGGTTCTCGTTGCACCCGGCATTTACCGGGAATATGTCAATCCGTTAAATGCCGGCCTTGAAAACAATCCTATCACTTACAGAAGCAAAGTTCCCTTAGGTGCAGTAATCACCGGTGCAGAGAAAGCTGACAAATGGAAACACTACAAAGATAATGTCTGGGTGCTTCGCATAAACAATAATACATTTGGTACTTACAATCCCTATACCACATTCATCAAAGGCGATTGGTACTTTGGACAATTTGTAAGACATACCGGTGCTGTTTATCTGAATAACCGGCAGCTCTACGAAACACAAACTTTAGAAGAATGCCTCGAAGGAAAGGCATATATCCATTCCTGGGAACCGGAATGGTCTGTATATAAATGGTATACAGAACAAAACACCGAACATAACGAAACCATTATCTACGCCAATTTCCAAGGAACAAATCCAAATGAAGCGGATGTGGACATAAATGTACGCCGCAACTGTTTTATGCCATCCAAAACCGGGGTAGATTACATAACGGTAAGTGGTTTCAGCCTCAATAAAGCAGCCACTACGTGGGCACCTCCTGCTGCATTTCAGGATGGAATGATTGGTCCTCATTGGTCAAAAGGATGGATTATTGAAGACTGCGAAATCAGCAACAGCAAATGCTCCGGTATTTCTCTGGGTAAATATTATGATTCAGAAAATAATCACTATTTTACCACTAAACATGTAAAGAGTGCCACGCAAATGGAACGTGATGCCGTCTGCCGCGGTCAGTATCACGGTTGGACCAAAGAACGTATCGGGTCTCACATCGTTCGTCGCTGCCACATCCATCACTGCGAGCAAACCGGTATCGTCGGCAGAATGGGTTGTGTATTCTCCACGATTGAAGACAATCACATTCATCATATCAACTGTATGCAGGAACTGGCTGGGGCTGAAGTGGCAGGAATCAAAATGCATGCGGCAATCGATGTCACATTTAGGAAAAACCATATTCACCACACCACTATGGGAATCTGGTGTGATTGGGAGGCCCAGGGTACACGCATAACTCAAAATCTGTTCCACAACAACAATGCCCCCAGTGAAAATATACCTCTTGTCCCAGGAGGTATGTCAAGCTGCGACGTATTCGTTGAAGTCAGTCATGGACCGACACTCATTGATCATAATATTTCTCTTTCCCGTGTCTCGTTCAAACTGGCATCCCAGGGATGTGCTATCGTACATAATCTTTGTCTGGGACCTTTAACTTCTATTGGAAGTGGTTCCGATATGCCATTAAAAAATGGTACTATGGCGCCTCGATATACCCCTTATCATATCCGGCATAGAACAGAAGTTGCAGGAATGATGACCTTTCTTCACGGAGATGATCGAATATATAACAATATTTTTATTCAGAACTGGCCTGTCAAACCTACCGAAACAAAAGAAGATATGGGCTTTATCATGCAAGATAACCAAATTCAGGGAACCGACGTATTTGATGATTTTCCAACCTATGATGAATGGATTATTCCATTCGAACTGGACAATCCAGAGCCTAATATGTTTACCATGCAGGATTATCACTTCCAAAAACTCCCTGTATGGGTAAATGGAAATGCATACTTCAATGGCGCCAAAAGCTGGAAACATGAAACATATAAATATATAGACAAAAAGCAACAAGCATATGTTAATCTAGTAGAAGAAAATGGTAACTATCGAATTGAAACAAATATTTACAGTCTGCTTGATGGCTGGACCACCAGTATCATCGACAGTGATGTTTTAGGCGAAGCATTCGAGCCAGAACAGCGTTTTGAGAATCCCGACGGCAGTACCATTGTCTTTAACCGTGACTTCCACGGGAATCTTCGAAGCCTTAGCGCCTTACCAGGTCCCTTTGCAAATGCTGTTACGGAAATCAATCTATAGCCAAACAGAAAGGATAAAAGATGGAAGAGAAAAAATATTTAAATCTATTTAATAAAGTTGGTTACGGAAGCGGCGATTTCGCTGCAAATATGGTCTATGGTATGGTTTCTAGTTTTGTAATGATCTATCTGACCAATACCATTGGCATGGCCGCTGGCATCATTGGTACCCTTATTTTAGTATCGAAATTAACAGACGGTTTCAGTGACATCATTTTTGGGAACATACTGGATCGAACCCGCACAAAAATGGGAAAAGCCCGTCCCTGGATGTTATGGTCATATCTAGGTAATGCCATAGCTTTAGTAGCCTTATTCGCAATTCCAACAACGATTGGTGCGAACGCTCAATATATTTACTTTTTCATTGCATACACCTTATTGAATGCCGTATTCTACACCGCCAATAACATCGCCTATTCTGCTCTTACTTCTCTGATTACCAAAAACAGTAATGAGCGTGTTCAGATGGGGACTTTCCGTTTCATCGGATCGACAATCGGCAATGTGCTCGTCTCTAACTGCACCCTGGTTTTGGTTGAAAAATTCGGTGGAGGCACTGATGGTTGGAGAACAACAGCAATTATCTTTGCAGTAATCGGACTTATAGTGAATACAATCTCCGTATTTTCGGTAAAAGAACTAACCGAGGAGGAACTTACCGAGGGTGTCAAAGTTGCCGATGAAGAAAAAATTGGATTTTTGGAAACGTTAAAGATACTGCTATCCAACAAATATTTTAATATGCTGACGATACTATATCTCCTGTTTTATCTCATGATGGGTGTATCCATGGGAGCGGCAATCTATTACTTTATTTACAACTGCGGCGATGTAGGCTTTTTTGGCAAGATGGTTTCCGTGTCTTCCATTGCAAGTATCATAGGTTTAGTTCTTGCACCATCCCTCGTCAAAAAATTCAAAAGCATCCGTATCATAAACCTTGGATTTTTCCTTGTAAATCTTGTTGTCCGAATTATATATATTATATTTGCAATTACTAATAATGCGCCAGTTCTTGTGGGTATGTATGGTCTGGTCTCTCTAACTTGCTGTACACTTGGAGGAACCTTCAATGCCCTTGTATCTGAAGCAGCGGACTACACCTTCCTCAAAACAGGGAAACGACTGGATGGTTCCATGTATTCATGTACTTCCTTTGGTATGAAGGTGGGTGGCGGTCTTGGTTCAGCACTTAGTGGTTGGTTACTGGCTGCCGCAAAATTTGATGCTACTGCGGTGTCTCAAAGTGCCGGATGTTCTAATATGCTGACTTTTATGTTTGCCGGTATACCTGCGATAATAACGGCAATAATTGTTCTTATATACTTTAAGCTTGATGTAGAAAAAGAAAATAAGAATCTTCGTACTAAAAAATTAATGCTTTAAGCCAAAATAGTCCATGACATATACGGAAATACAGTTTACCGATTATCCTGGCATTCTATGGAAGAAACTAAAGGGGAGTCTGCCACTATTGTGTTAGACTCCCTCCTCTGAATAATCTTGTATACTTTTTTACTTTATTCCAACTCAATTTTCATATCACTCATTTACGCCCAAAGAACAACTTATATTTATATCAATCCAAAGAGCCAGTAGTCAGCCTCATTTTAAATTTCCAGTTGGAAGTTTCATATGCTGATCACGGACTGTAAATCTTACAACTTTCAGCGTATAACGACGTGAAAATTCTTTATCTACAACAAACGACTCAATGGATAAAGTCTTCCCAACCCATCTTTTAAGGCTTAGATTTTTATGTGAAATTACCCTTACTGTCTGACTTTACAACCTGTATTCGTTTTCTGGATGGATTCCGTAGTACGATCGTTGCATTTTTTTTGCCTTGCCTACAATTTTCTTTGTATCCTTTGTTATCCGATCAAAAGTTTACAAAAAAACTGCACCAACCATAAGCTAATGCAGTCATAACCAATTTCTATTTTTGTATTACCAGTGCACTACCGCACTGGGTCTCAACACGTCCCAACACGTCTCATAGCATCTCAGCAGAGCATTCAGTCTTGTAAACTTTAGGCACCTGTACAATACGTTACATACCACATTGGAACATTTTTAGATAATCTCATCAAACTTCCTTGCCTGAAAATTGCAAATCTTCTAAATTCTGTCGTATTGTCATACAATGCAACTAAATCACATTCCGGAATGATCCTAACAAGATTTTCAAAGCTACGTTTATACCGCCTTTCTACGTCCTTATCTGGTATTCCATGTCCCCCTGATTCAACTCTCTTTGCAATTCTTTCCTTCGCCAAATCTACAGATTCCAGACCAACATAATGCATTTCAATAAGATACCCCTGTTGTTTCGCCCTTTTAATGCTTTTATATATTGCATTACCACAGAGGGTTGTTTCTTGATTAAAAGTAATTCCATCCTCCAAATATTGATTTAACCTTGAAACAGCAATTTTCCCAGCTTTCATAATATCAGAAGTCTTAGTCCACTCACCAATCTGCCTTACAATTTCATCTGTATTTATTCGCGGCATTGAATCCTTACATTTTGTCGTTTGGTACAACGTTGATTTCCCAGCTCCATTCACTCCTGCATATAAAATATATCTTTTCATCTAAAACCTCTTCTGCTCAATAACCTTCTTTTGCTTTTTCTGCAAAATGAAATCACTTATTACAGATATAAAATCCTGTTCTTCTTCATTCTCCGCATCAAGCATTAATTCCATAGATTCTTCAATGTCCATATCCTTACATTGCTCATATAACTCTCTTATAGCATCTATTTTGGGCATTAGTAACACCTCCTCAATTACTGCTATTATATATTAAAAACAGATTTTTTACAATCTATACTTACAGAAGGATTGATAGTCAAAAAACTGTACCAACCATGAAAAGTCAGTACAGTCCTTATATCCCTTGATTCTATGCAGTTTTATTAGAACTTCCCAGCCTTAGCAGCTTCCTCAATAGCAACTGCAACCGCAACAGTCATACCAACCATCGGATTGTTACCAGCGCCGATCAGACCCATCATTTCAACATGAGCAGGTACGGAAGAAGAACCAGCGAACTGAGCGTCAGAGTGCATACGTCCCATAGTATCTGTCATACCGTAGGAAGCAGGACCTGCTGCCATGTTATCCGGGTGAAGTGTACGTCCTGTACCACCGCCTGATGCTACGGAGAAGTACTTCTTGCCCTGATCAACACATTCTTTTTTGTAAGTACCAGCTACCGGATGCTGGAAACGAGTTGGGTTTGTGGAGTTTCCTGTGATGGAAACGTCAACAGCTTCTTTGTGCATGATTGCAACACCTTCTGTTACATCGTTTGCACCGTAGCAGTTAACTTTTGCACGAAGTCCTTCAGAGTATGCTTTACGGAATACTTCTTTTACTTCGCCTTTATGGTAGTCCATCTCTGTTTCAACGTATGTAAATCCGTTGATACGAGCGATGATCTGAGCTGCATCTTTTCCAAGTCCGTTTAAGATAACGCGTAATGGTTTTTTACGAACCTTGTTTGCTTTTTCTGCAATACCGATAGCGCCTTCAGCTGCTGCGAAAGACTCATGGCCTGCTAAGAATGCAAAACATTCTGTGTCTTCTTCCAGTAACATTTTACCAAGGTTACCATGTCCAAGACCTACTTTACGCTGGTCAGCAACGGATCCCGGGATACAGAAAGACTGAAGTCCTTCACCAATTGCTGCAGCTGCATCTGCTGCTCTTCTGCAGTCTTTTTTGATTGCAATTGCTGCGCCTACTGTATAAGCCCATTTTGCATTTTCAAAACAGATTGGCTGAATACCTTCAACCTGATTATATACATCTAAGCCTGCTGCTTTTGTAACTTCTGCTGCTTCTTCGATAGAGTTAATGCCATACTCTTTTAAAACAGCCAGAATTTGTTTTTCTCTTCTTTCATATGATTCAAATAAAGCCATTCTTTTCCCCTCCTCTATTATTCATGTCTTGGGTCGATGATTTTCACTGCGTCTGCAACTCTACCATACTGACCTTTAGCTTTTTCAAATGCTGTGTTAGCGTCATCACCTGCTTTGATGAAGTCCATCATCTTACCAAAGCTTACAAACTGGTAACCGATGATTTCGTCGTCTGCATCTAAAGCAACACCTGTAACATAGCCATCTGTCATTTCAAGATAACGAGGACCTTTTGCAAGAGTTCCGTACATTGTACCAACCTGAGATCTTAAGCCTTTACCTAAATCTTCAAGTCCTGCACCGATTGGAAGTCCGTCTTCAGAGAAAGCACTCTGAGTTCTTCCGTATACGATCTGTAAGAATAATTCTCTCATTGCTGTATTGATAGCGTCACATACTAAGTCTGTATTTAAAGCCTCAAGGATTGTTCTTCCTGGTAAAATTTCAGAAGCCATTGCTGCGGAATGAGTCATACCTGAACATCCGATTGTCTCTACCAATGCTTCCTGGATAACGCCCTCTTTAACATTCAATGTTAATTTGCAGGTACCCTGCTGAGGTGCACACCAGCCTACACCATGTGTTAAACCGGAAATGTCTTTAATTTCTTTTGCTTTTACCCATTTTGCTTCTTCTGGGATCGGAGCAGCACCATGAGCCACGCCTTGCGCTACTTTACACATTGTTTCTACTTCATGTGAATAAATCATTTTAAGACTCCTTTCAAAAATGAATTCTTTGGATATGTACGTGTCTGATATCGTTAGATATTTAACACCATACTTGATATCATTTTCTCATAAAACGTCAAAATAGTCTAGTGTTTTTTGTAAAAAAGTGTTGCCTAATACAGGGAATCAGGGAGAATCCCCCTTTTATGTGTGAAGTTTCCGCCGGATAAAGAAAGAGAATGGAAATTTCCACTCTCTTATATACATAATGCTTAAGAACGATCTGCATCTAAAACGCTTGCAGGTTACTCCCAAATCACTTCAAATTATTCAGTTTTAATCTCCGGCACACTTCAACCGGCAGCCGTTTTCAATCGTGCAACACACTGGTCATCACATTCCACATATTTAATTTTTTTAAGGGGTGCCTCGGACCCCAGTTTGCAGGCAGCATTATAATACTCCACTTTGAAATTAATATGATCCAGATTGCTTTCCAGCTCCTCTATATGTTTTTCCACTACCCGTTTATGTGCAATCACAAGCTGACGCCGTTCTTTCAGGGTTGCATCTCCCTTGGCGCACAGCGCCACAAATCTGCGTATGTCTGCAATCGGCATATCTGTTGCTTTCAGGCAGGATATAATTGAGATCCAGTCCAGGTCTTTATCATTATATATCCGAACGCCGGACTTATTTCTATTGACGGAAGGCAGCAACTGCTCTTTTTCATAATAGCGTAGTGTAGATGCCGGCAATCCTGTTATTTCTGAAACCTGCTTTATTTTATATTCCATAATAAAACCCCCTTAACATATATTAAAGTAACTTTAACATCCGTCTTATATTATAATATGAATCCGTGAGAATTTCAATCTATAAAAATCAATCATCTGCATAAAATTATTTTTCAGTAATCATATCCGCTATTCTCAGAGATTCATCTTTACTCCAACTCTTCAGGGGTATGGGTTTTCACTTCTGTTTATGTATCCGACTTCATCACATTACCTTTCAAATGAGGTTCTGAGATATATTTCATCTTCGGAAAGTATTTCTTCATGACATGATCCGGAAAATATTTATCCAGTCTCATTTCAACCACATTTTTGGCAGGCACGTTTAACTGGCGTTCCGACATACGAAGCAGCGCCACACCAGATATGGCAGCAGTCACTACCATGAAACAAACTGCCACTTTAGTGACCATGATACCGGCTTTTCTGGGCGCCCGCTCAATTAATCCAGATAGAAACGGATAGACCCATTTTGCCCAGGCGATCGCTACCACCCCCCAGAAAATGCAGAAGATTAAGTTCACATAATGCCCCAGAGTAAACGGCAGACCGGAATAATCCCAAAATGTCACTCCCAGCAATACCTGGCAGAAATAACCACAGATAAATTCAAATATCCCGCCTAATACATATCCCTTAATAAATATGTTGAAAGTTTTCATTTCTTTGGTGCTATGTAAGAAAACCGTAAATAGTGCACATCCCAGTCCCCATACGGAACTGAATGGTAAAAACAGATTACTGGTTCTGCTGGAAATTTCACCGAATGCAAAATAGCACCAGATTGTTTCCAAAATGCATCCCATAATCCCTCCCATCATAAAAATCCAGAAGATTTTATATTTATTATATCCAACTGCAAAACTTTCTCTTTTCAAACTTCCCTTTGTATTCATCGTTACCTCCATTATCAAGCCAGTAATCCAAATAGCTTGAATTTGAATTAAATAATTGTTACGTTCCAGGCTGGTGCGTTGTCTCAGCCGGTGCAGCCAGCCCGCTGCACCTCATCCCTCTTGCCTGCAGCACTTGACCGGCATACCTACATTCCATTAATTAAACCCATAAAGCCTTTGAAGCAAATGGTAACAGCAAAGTACAAACTGCCTCCCCAATCGGCCCGGAAGATTTACGCCTATGCCAATGGCACTGTAGCGTACTTTACGATACATGCGGCTGTCGAGATTTTTTAGATATCTCCAGATCTGCTTCTGTTCTTTCCTGCTGTCCGGTGTATCTTTAAGAATAGCAAGTATATTGGCAATGGCCATAGCCAGCTTCAGATTCGTATACATCGTCTTACGCAAAGAACGCTCTTTTAACATAAACCGTTTTTTATGCATAAAGTCAATGAGAGTTCTGGCAACTCTGTAATGCTGATCCATTCGTCCAACCATAACGGATTCCTGAACCGACTGGTCCGATCTTCCGATAAAATAACGATAGAAATTCAGATCCAGGTAACGAATCGTGCGCACAAAAGGCAGTGGCTCAAAGACATAAATATTATCCACATAAAAAGTGTGCTCAGGCAGTACCAATCCGCAGTTTTTCACCAGATCGGTACGGTAAATAAGAGAATGCATCATCAGATAGTTGGTTACCGGAAGGCCTCTGGTATCTTTCCAGGTAAAAGTTTCGCCGGTTTTCATGTATCTGCGGTAATTGATAACCTTTTTTCTCTTGGCTCCCTGTTTTTCATATACAAAATTTGATACCACCAGATCTGCTGCTTCATCTGAAGCAATCATTTCTTTTAGTTCTTCCAGAATTTTTTTAAGAGCATCTGTGTTAACCCAGTCGTCACTGTCAACAACCTTCAGATAGATCCCTTTTGCATTAGCTATTCCTGTATTCAGAGCTCCGCCATGCCCCTTATTTTCCTGATGTATCGCACGCACTATGTCTGGAAATTCCGATTCATATCTCTGTGCAATCGATAGTGTATGGTCTTTGGAACCATCGTCAATAATAAGAATTTCCACATCATCCTTACCCGTCAGTAAGGTCTTTATGCAGTGTTCCATATAGTCCTGTGATTGATAACAAGGTACTATGACAGATAAAATTTTCATAGGCTTCTTCCCTTCGTATAAATTCGCTTTCGTTTTTATTACACTCTACCAGATAAATATCAAGAATTTATCAACTTGTCGTAAACTACTCTTTCGTATTGATCGTGATTCTGGAACTGTTTTCAACACTTACCCGCACCTGCTTGTCGTTTCCCTGGTCTCTGGTATAGTTATCACCAAAGTCTTCTCCGTTAATGCTTACATCCCCATCATCTGAGTCCAGATAAAAATCATATTCTTTTTTTGGCTTTACCAGTGTCAGAGTAACATCACCATAATCGTTCTTGATGTTAGTATCTGACGTGTTCAGACTATCTATACTGCATTTTCCGTTTTCCTGGCGAATATTATTTTTTACAGCAATAATATTATCTCCGTCTACTGTTCCAGATTCATTTTCTATATTCAGACTATTTGTCTTAATGTTTCTAAGGTCAAAGTTTCCATATTCCCCTTGGATTGACAGCAGATCCATTCTTTTATGTTTCGTATTACCTTCCATATCCCGCAGATCTACCGAACCATTACTATTGGTTATATCCACCTTATCAGCTTTCATCTGGTCAATCTTTATATTGCCGTAATCGGTTTTTATTTCCACATTTTTAGAAGTGATATTCTTTAATTTCATATCACTGGAACTGGTTTCATTGTCTATCTGCAGCTCCGGAACCACACAATTTTCCATTTCCAGCTTGCCATAATCCAGGTTCAGATTGAGCTCTTCCATTTTTACATTGGTAATGCTGGTATTCCCACTGTCACCTTCAATAATCAGCTTTTTGATGTCCGCCTGATTCAGACTCAGTTCTCCATAATCCGCGTGTACTGTCAGCTGATCCAGTTCAATGTCCTTTGGCAGAACCACTTTTATGTAATCCTGCTTTCTTTCGCTGTAGAAATCACCAATGCCAATAAAGCTTATGCCATTTTGCTGGAAATTCTTCAGGTTAAAGCTGACCTTTCCATTCTCTGTTTTATATTCCGGTATAACAAACATATCATCATAACCATATTCCAGCCGGAAAGAGTCTCCCTCTTCTATATAGATATTGCCATATCCCGCACTTATTTCTAAATTTTTTATATCTTTTAAAGTTTTTGATTCCTCTATATAATTTCCCTGGTCGTTTGAAGTAAATATGCCTTTCGAAGTCAGTTTCAATCCCAGGCTGCCTCCCATTGCAAGACCGGTTACCATTACAATGCCCCCAGCAAGTGTCAGGCACCCTGCTGTGACCAGCAAAACTTTCTGATACTTTTTCATGACCTTTTCCTCCTCTTTAAAATGTTCCGAAACATTCTTCCAATTCCTTTTATCATACTCTTACCCATTGCGACAATCCCAAATCCAATAAAGATACCGATTCCAACCGCTGCCATTCCAAGTCCCAGCAGCGCAATGCCGGTTGCAGTCTGAGAAAATAACAGGTAAATACCACAGAATGCGGTTACTATACCTCCGCCCAGCGCACACACATCCAGTATAATTGCAGATCCTACAAAAGCAACTACCACCAGGAGCATGGAAGCAAATAAAGCAACCAGTGCAAATGCCATAGGAAGTGCAATCGGAGCTGCACAGATTCCCAAAATAATAATCCAAAGGGTGCTGAATCCTTTTCTAACGGAATGTACTTCTTCCTCCATCCGCTTAATCGCAGCATCCGTAATAATCTGATATGCCACCTCCCGGGGTGTTCCCAGTTCCTGAATAATTTCCTGTTCTTTCTCCGGTCCGGCATCCTCAAAATATTCTGTATAATAATCCATTGCAGTATCAAATTCTTCCTTTGGCAGCTTTCGAAGTTCACGCGCCAAAGTCCGTAAATATTCATTCTTGCCCATTTTTTGTTCCTCCCAAAATAATCTCTTCTATTCCCGACCGATAAGTAATCCACTCATCCACAAAATGCTCATATTGTTTTTTGCCTTCCGGAGTCAGATAATAATATTTTCTGTTTCTCCCCTGAAATGGCTTGTCATAAGTTCCCAGATACCCGTTATTCTGCAATCTTCTCAGTACGGGGTAAAGCGTAGACTCCTTTAGTTCTGTTACCTTTTTCATTTCCTGTGAAATAGAGTAACCATAAGTATCTCCTTTTGCAATAATCGCCAGGACAATTGCATCTGTAAGTGAAGCTCCCAATTGATACGTCATCTTATCGCCTCCTCTCATTTTATAAATCAAGTAGTTTCAATACCTTTCATTTGAGTATATTATATGACGTATAATATACTTTGTCAACATATATAATTATTTTTTTTATATAATTTTTTACGCTATATAGAATTATGAAACATATTATATTACTCACTAAATTTTTTCGAGAATCTATGGCCGTTACTTTCTCACAGTTGTCCGTCACACCAATTAAAAAAGGCTTCACTAAAAGCAGCAAATCCAAGCTGCCTTTAGCGAAACCATGGCTCTTTACATATTACATATTTAACTTTTATTCCGATCTGCTAATGCCATTACGTGATATAAACGCCACTCTGCATTTCTAACACTCCCGCGTTTTTTTAATTATCACCAAAGTAAATGCAAATATCACGGCGGCAAACCCCACCTGCAGCAGGATGCCCAGCCATACATCCGTTCTTATCTGTGCCGTAATACCAATGGATTCTCCCAGTAAGTCGTTCACCTTAACGTACCAGAAAGAAGGTACAAATTTACAGAATGCCAATACTTTTTCACTCATAACTTCCTGGGGAACAAATACTCCCCCCATGAAGCAAAAGCCAAGGCTGATTATATTTACCAGCGCCGAAAGGGCATTATCACTTTTTACCAGCATTCCCACCATAAATGCGATTGCAGCCGCAACCAGCAAAAATGCTATGGTATTTAATATTCCGTATTTTATATTTCCATCCAATAACTGCTCCCTGTAAAGTACGATTGCTGCAATCATGAATACCCCCCATACGATGGCGGAAAATGCCACGCATGCAGCCATAATCTGCTTATTTCTCTGGTTCAGGGTCATAGCACCGCATTCATTCCTTTTTTTCAGATCCCTGTTTTGGAAAGCACGCAATGCAGGACTGATTCCATAGATCAGGACCGCCATCAGTGCATAGGGAATATATCGCAAATAATAATAAACAGATGGCATATCTGCCTTAACGGTATCCCCCTGGAGCGTAACCTCACCTTTGATATCCAGATCCTCTGCCACATTTTTCACTGCATCTGCTGATGAATATCCCGCAGCAATGTATGTTTTCAGGGATTTTAAATATTGGGTCACCTGACTGTCTGCAAAATATCCGGTATAAGAACCAGGAACTTTTATATTCTCAGTATAAACCTCTTCCCCACTTTTTATCTTCTCTTCAAAATGTGCGGGAATGATCAGAATATATTCTACTTTTCTGGCAAATAAATTATCCTGCATTTTTTCCTTGTCATCATCGATTGCAACCAGATTCTGCCTGGCGCCCATGTATTCCTTCAGGGCTTTGCTCAATTCACTGTTGTCCCGGTCAATGACAGCCATCTGTATCTTCGTTTCCTGAAAACTACTCATCTCTGTACCGGAAGTGATGTTGGACATTAAGATAGCAAGACCTATAAAAATCCCAAAATAAAGCAATAATCCACCGAGGTTCTTTTTGATTATTTTATAAAAACAATTAAAGACTTGCATACTTTTTCCTCCTTGCCAGCATAAATCCCCCTATGCAGAATGCAGCTGAAAAAACTAATAGGATGATAATATTATTAAAATAGCGGTCGTAAGTATCGTATATATCCAGAGCATAAAATGCATCTGACAGTACCACTGCAGGATTAATTTTGTTTAAAACAGGTAAAACCTGTTCCACATCATTTTTAATTGTGTTTATAAATAAACCGCTGAAAAAGCATAAAAACATGTTTATCGCTATCATAAGCCCCGTTTTAATACTAAGGGAGGTTCTTCCCACACAGCCTGCAAAAAATCCCATGGAAACGCCCAGCAATGTTCCGATAAAAGTTAAAAACAGAATTAGCAGTATTTTATTTCCAAAGTCTACTCCCAGTACAAACCGCAGATATCCCATCAAGATCAGCAATGAGCAGAAATGAACCGTCACTGCCGCTGCAAAATCACCCATGATCATCGTCATACGATGTACAGGAGAAGTCATTTTTCTGGCTGCCAGCGTGGTAAGGTTTGCCTGTATATATCCGGCATTGTATAATCCCAGAAAACACCCGTACAAACATGCCATAGCAAGGAGCGCATAGAAATACTGCATCATGGAGTCCAGATTACCGTTGCTAAGCGTAATTTCTTTATTTAATGTTACATTCTCATTCAGGCTTTCCATGATCAAACTGGCAGATGCCGGATTTTCTTTCATAGACTTTTGAATCATATTTTCAGCCTGGAGATAGCTGTCTAAGACAGAGCTTAATATACTTTGATTAATTCCCGTCTTTTTTACCATCAGCTTTACTGAATCGGATACATAATAGATTCCGTCTACTTTTCCGTCACTTAAGAGTTTCCCGGCATTATCCCCATCCGTATACTGAACATTCATAATCCGGTCATTTCCCGGTTTTGACAATTCTTCCAGAAGCTGTTTAAAGTAGCTGTCCTGGGATTCCATTACTGCCGCTACGGGAATTGCCTCTAACTTTTCTTCCCGGTCCATAAAATTGCCAAAAGTAACGAAAAAAAGTGTTCCGAGTATCATAGGAAATGCCAATGTCCAAAATAATCCCTGCCAGTTTCTTACCAGCCCTTTTAATCGGTATTTATAAATATGAAAAAACATAGCCCCCTCCTAATCTCTCAGCTCTTTGCCGGTGATCTCTAAAAATACATCGTTTAAAGTCGGCATTTCTGAGAATACCCTTCCAAATGAAATTTCCTGTTCCTGAAGAAAATTCAAGATCCTGATCAGGTTATGGTTTGCACTGCTGCATTTAATTTTCAGTATGTTTTCTTCATACGCCACAGAATAGACATGGGGAAGTTCTTTGATTTTCATCAAGATTGCTGTTTCCAGTCCCAATATTTCAATTCGGATTGTTTCACCGACTTTGATCATATTTTTCAATTCTTCCGTAGTTCCAATTGCCAGATTCTGCCCATTATCCATTATTGCAATTCTGGTACAGATCTGTTCCACTTCCTCCATATAATGTGAAGTATAAATAATCGTGGCACCCTCTTCATTCAGTTTCTGTATTCCCTTTAGGATGTGATTCCTGCTTTGCGGGTCTACCGCCACTGTTGGCTCATCCATGATGATCAGCTCCGGCTTATGGGCGATTCCGCATCCAATGTTTAACCTTCTAAGAAGACCTCCGGATAACTTTCTGGGATAGAATTTTTTAAAGTCCTGAAGTCCCACAAAATCGATTGCCTCTTCTACCAGCTGCCTCCGCTCCTGTTTATCACTCACATACAGTCCGCAAAAATAATCCAGATTTTCATAAACCGTAAGCTCATCAAACACAGCTACGTTCTGCATAATAACACCAATCTTTCGCTTACTGTCATAACTGTCCGGATCCATTATTTTTCCAAATACTTCTATTTTGCCCTTATCGTAGGAAAGCAGAGACAAAAGGCAGCTGATCGCGGTTGTCTTACCGGACCCGTTTGGTCCCAGCAAGCCAAAAATTTCTCCTCTTTTAATATCCAGGTTAAAATGGTCCAATGCCACCAGTTCTTTGTATCGTTTCACTAGATTTTCTATTTTCACAATGGTTTCGCTCATCCTATGCACCCTCCGTCTATTTGATAATACCATTATAGACCAATAAGCGTGCCTGAAGAAGTGCCGTATGTCAGAACATCAGATGACATTTGTCATAACCTCCTGAATTGAAGATTCTGTTGTTGAGATTTTATCTGCTAATAGGTATAATATAGAAGTAAACTACAGCAGAAAGCGCCGACATTCTTTGTTTTCCTCTGCCCGTTTACCTTGCAAGGAGGAATCGCCATGGATATCTTAATAGATAAATGTATCATATTGATTTGCTGCTCTATTTCATTAATAGACAGTTCCACATCCGTTCTGCCAGTGTTTGTCTTTGTCACTGCATTTGGTATCAGCTGCCTGAATACATATTTGGAGCATCCTAAAGTTACAATACTTACAGGCTCTTTCTATCTTATATTGTGTTTTGTGGTACCGTCTTTCTGCCTGCTGCTTCCAATTATTTTTTACGACTTTTTCACCAGGAAGCTCCGGCTACTTCCCATCATTGGAGCTGCGGCATGCCTGCGGTATCTGACTGTGGATTTCCAGCCGGCTCACTTGTCTATACTGGTTTATTTTCTACTGAGCTACCTGCTCTGTTACCGGACTGAAACTTTCCAAAAGCTGTCTCACCAGCTTAAGATCTCAAGAGACAACAGCCGTGAACTGAATCTGTTATTGGAAAATAAGAACAAAGACCTGTTGGAAAAGCAAGACTATGAGATCCATCTGGCCACTCTGAAAGAGCGAAACCGTATCGCAAGAGAAATCCATGATAATGTGGGCCATATGCTGTCCCGCTCTATTTTACAGACCGGAGCACTTCTGGCAATAAATAAAGACAATAACCTGAAAGCCCCTCTGCTCTCAGTCAAAGATACCCTGTCCAGCGCAATGGACAGCATACGGGAAAGTGTCCATGATCTGCATGATGAATCCATAGACCTTTACGATACTATCCGTACCATTTTAAAAGACTATAAGACTTACGAGACAACATTAGAATATGATATGAGCGACATCATACCCAGAAATGTAAAGTACTGTTTTATCATGCTAATTAAGGAAGGGCTTTCTAATATCGTAAAACACAGTGATGCCAGCCAAATCACAATCCTGGTGAGAGAACATCCATCTTTTTACCAGATTCAAATCACCGACAATGGCAATCCTATCCCTGGAAACGCCACCTCCCATGGGATCGGGCTTGAAAATATGCAGGAACGGGTTCAGGCTTTACAAGGCACCTTCCGTACCAGTATAGACAACGGCTTTAAAGTATTTGCGTCGATACCTAAAACCGTCTGATTCTACCTCACTTGTGGGATAGGAACTGTACCTAAATGAATATGGTATCTGGGCTAACGCCGCTATACTTCTTCAGATCAGAAAGGAACTGTACTTAAATGAATATTATAATTGTAGATGACGACCAGTTGGTTGCACTGTCACTGAAAACCATTTTAGAAAGTGACCCTGACATAAAGGTCATCGCTGTAGGAAGCAGCGGCAAAGAAGGGATTTTACTTTTCGAAAAACACCACAAAGAAACAGACATCCTTTTAATGGATATCCGCATGACGCCTATGAGCGGACTGGAAGCCGGAGAAAAAATAATAAAAAATGATCCCCTTGCCAAATTACTTTATCTGACTACGTTTTCCGATGATGAATATATTATCCGGGCATTACATATTGGTGCAAAAGGCTATCTTCTGAAACAAAATTACGAAAGTATCGTACCTGCCCTAAAAGCTGTCTACTCTGGACAGAGTGTATTCGGAGGAGAAATTGTAAGAAAAATACCGGAGCTAATGCAGAATACAGAGCAATACAACTACAGTTCCCATGGCATCCTGCCAAAAGAACTGGAAATTATAAAACTGGTTGCTGATGGGCTTAGTAATAAAGAAATATCCGAGACTTTGTATCTTAGCGAGGGAACTGTGCGGAATTACCTCAGTACGATCCTGGATAAATTAGATTTGAGGGACCGGACGCAATTGGCAATCTTCTTCTACCAGCATCGCGGATAATAAAAGCCTGCATGATTACCATACGCATAATTTCATTTACATAATACGAAAGGATCAACCCTGATATGAAAATATTTAATAAACTGCTTTCTATATGCCTTTTGACTGCCTGCTGCCTGTTTCTCTCAGCCTGCAGTTCGTCTAAAGAACCAATCAGCAAGCAGGGATTTCTACTGGATACGGTAATACAGATCACTCTATATGATACAGAAAATGAATCCCTTCTGGATGAATCCTTTGCCATCTGCGAAAAATACGAACAACTATTAAGCAGAACCATTGTATCCAGTGATGTTTCCCGCATTAATGAGGCAAATGGGAAACCTGTAACCGTATCGGACGAAACCATCGCCTTGATTCAGAAATCCCTTACCTACAGTGAGTTATCTGATGGGGCATTTGATATCACGATTGCACCGTTAAGTTCACTTTGGGATTTCAAGAATCAAAAGACCATACCTGATGGCAACGACATCGAAGAAGCCAGGAAATTAGTTGATTATCACGCTATCCGTATAGATAACAACACCGTTACGCTTACAAATCCAGAAGCTTCGATTGACCTTGGCGCAATTGCCAAAGGATATATCGCTGATAAAATTAAGGAATACCTGGTATCGGAAAATGTGAAAAGCGGATTGATTAATCTGGGCGGCAATGTGCTCACGATTGGTACGAAACCAGACGGCTCAGCCTGGAATATCGGTATCCAAAAACCATTTGACGATCAAAATGCTGCTATAACATCCGTACATTTAAGCGATGAATCTGTCGTTACTTCCGGAGTTTACGAACGGTATTTTAAGCAGGATGGCATCATCTATCACCATATTCTGGATGCAAAAACAGGTTATCCCTACCAAAACGGCCTCCTTGGCGTCACAATTATTTCCAAGGAATCCGTAGATGGTGATGCCTTAAGTACAACCTGTTTTGCACTGGGACTTGAAAAAGGAATGGAGCTGATCCGGTCCCTGCCAGATGTAGAAGCCATATTCATTACCGATGATTACCAGCTCCATGATACCAGAAAAGAGGAATCCAGTTCCTGATTCTGAAGCAATACATACCCGTTTTCGATTCTAAAACGAGTATACAGCTCCTCGTTCGAAACAATCCGTACTTACAGTTCCTGATTCCGAAAAATTTTCAAACTGATACGGTAAGAGATATACATGATCAGAATGCATATAACCGGAAGAGATAAGATGGCTATTTTTGTTAATGTCTCTCCCGGTAACGGAAGCCCGGTGTTTTTATAAAAATATGCTAAGAAGTAAACAACCGCTGTGGGAATAAGGAAGCAAACGATCATCAGCATTCTGGCTTTTTCTGCTCCAAATTTATAGAGAAGCGGCAATATAAAACTTCCAAACAAAAATGCTATACCAAGGCAGCCAAGGGATGCTCCCATAATATTAACTAAATTAAAATCCTTTAAAATAATACTTCCTATACCGCAAATAACAATGCCTATACCGCAGCCTACCAGGGAGAAAATAATCAATACCATGTATTTGCTTCTGACCACATCCCTGCGGGACACCGGCATAATCAATGCATACCGATTCCATTTTGATAAATCATCAAAACTAATTGTTGTAATCAGCATCATGCTGCATGCTATAACGCAGATTCCCATAAAACTGATAACTCCATTTGTAGGTACCAGCAATACGGCCATAGCTGCCAGCATCATCACCATCATCTTTGCATTATGTCCTATATTATACAAATCCTTTAATATTAATCCTCTCATACCTTTTCTCCTTTCACATACAAAAGCATAATATCATCGATAGTAACATCATTCATAAGACAGTTCTTATATTTCCGTGCCATTCTTGTTTTATCCGATACCAGAATCTCATACTCATAATCCTTTTTCCGGTATGTAATAATGTCTTCCCTGTCCATTTTCATAAACTGTTCTCTGCCGCATTTTATAATACCGTAATTATAAATAAGTTCGTCCTTTGATAACGAAAATATCAGTTTTCCTTTGTGGATAAAGGTGATATAATCTGCTATCTTTTCCAGATCACTGGTAATGTGGGAAGAAACCAAAACCGCATGGGACTCATCCTGAACAAAATCAAGAAAAATATCCAGCACCTCATCTCTTACTATGGGATCTAGTCCGCTGGTTGCCTCATCCAGAATCAAAAGCCTGGGATTGTGGGACAGCGCAACAGCGATTGTGAACTTCATTTTCATTCCTTTGGAGAATTCTTTTATCTCCTTACTTACCGGAAGCTGAAATCTCTTCAGATAATCTTCAAAACAACCCATATCCCAATTTGAATATACTTTTTTCATAATATTTCCGACTTTTACAGGAGTCAGCGTTTCATAAAAATTATTTCCGTCAAATACAACGCCTATCTCATTGCGTATCCCTGTATCGCTGTCCGTCATTTCTTTTCCCAGAACCTTTATATCTCCGCCATCTTTTTTAATTAAATTTAAAATAGCATTTATTGTCGTACTCTTTCCTGCTCCATTTTCACCAATCAACCCAACAATTGTACCTGAGGGAATTGAAAAACTGATTTTGTCCAGTGTAAAATCCTTATATTTTTTCTCCAGGTCCTTCACTTCTAAAATATAATCCATTACATATCCTCCTCTTCCTCATAAAATATAGTCAAAAGCTCTATCAGTTTTTGCAGGCTGATCCCGCTGCTTCTTCCAATCTCTGCTGCCTCCTGAAGCTTTTCTTCCGCATTACGCAGCTTCTCTTCCTGAAAAAAGTCTTTATTGGTGTCAGCTACAAAAGTCCCCCTGCCTGTGACCGTTTCAATAAAACCATCCCGCTGCAGGTCCTCATAAGCCTTCTGTGCAGTAATCACACTGATATGTAAAGACTTGGCAAGCGCCCGCATGGACGGAAGCATTTCCCCGGGCTGCATCTCTCCGCTCATTATGGCAGCCTTAATCTGAGATGTAATCTGCTCATAAATGGGTTTACTCTTATTGTTGCTAATAATTATCTCCACATTTAAACCTCCAAGTATCATCCGGTGTACTTAAGTGTACTTATCGTACAAGTACAATATAGTACACTTTTCTAATAATGTCAAGAGTAAATCATTTATTTTTCATACAAAAAAAGAGCCGTACACTTCTGCAGTGTAACAGCCCTTCTTCTAATAGCTTTCTCTTTTTATCTCTTTAACAGCACGTCACTCTCATACTGTTTTACATCTTTTAACCACTCTAATCCGGTTCCTGCATTCTTCTTTGCACAGTAATAATCCCAAACCATAGCAAATGGAGCAGCTTTAAATTCTTCTTTATATGCAAGCCTTGCACTTACATCACCATTCGCTTCCATTTCCTTCATCTGGTCTACCGGCTGTAATAAGGCTGCCAGCATTGCTTTTCTGGTATTTCTAAGACCGATTACCCATGCTGCAACACGGTTGATGGATGCATCAAAGAAATCTGTTGCAACGTATGTATCTTTTAATTTATCCATACGAACCAGCTCTTCAAAAATCGCTCTGGTTTCATCATCAAATCCTACTACGTGATCTGAATCCCAGCGTACCGGACGTGTTACATGAAGCAATACTGAATTATCAAAAGTATAAATACTGGATAATTTTCCGGAAACAGTTTCTGTCGGGTGATAATGTCCTGCATCTAAAGTCATAATGATATGGTCTTTATTTGCGTTCATTACATAGCCCATGCAGAATTCATGAGATCCTACTGTATAGCTTTCAGCACCGATACCGAATACCTTGGATTCAATGCCGTCGATAACACCTTCAACGTCTTTAGTTGCATCGAAGATTTCATCATAACTCTTCTTCAAACGCTGTCTTGGACCTAAAGTATCAACCGGAACTTCTTTGTCTCCATCCGGAGTCCAGTGATTAATAACACATGGTTTTCCTGTTTTCTTATAGAAATATTCACCGATCTGACGGCATTTAATACCGTGTTCCACCCAGAATTTACGGATATCTTCATCTGCACAGGATAGAGTTCCTTTTTCTGTGCTCTTTGGATGAGCAAAATAAGTTGGATTAAAGTCCAGTCCCAAACCTTTTTCAACTGCCCAGTCAGCCCATTTTGCAAAATGCTCCGGCTGGATTTCATTACGGTCTACAAAGTGGTCTGCTTCCTGGTAATTAGCGTGTACATTTACTTTTAACTCACCTGGGATGAATTTCATCGCTTCTTCTATGTCCGCTCTTAACTCTTCTCCATTCGTAGCTTTTCCAGGATAATTACCGGTAGCCTGAATTCCTCCTGTAAGAGACTTGTCTTCTTTTACTTCCGTTCCTGCTACATCATCTCCCTGCCAGCAATGCATGGAAATTGGCGTTTTGTCTGCGACTTCAATTGCTTTATCTACATCGATGCCATATTGTGCATAAAATTCTTTTGCTGCTTCATATCCTTTTTCAACATTATACATAATTGTTTCCGCCTTTCATTTGTTATTTTTCTTCATTATAGTTATTTCAGGGCAAAAAAACAAGGACGCAATTTTTCTAATTTACGTCCTTATTTTCCAATACTGAAGTTGGAGTACATCATACCATTTGATGATACTCACGAGTATAGCGGTTATGGCTCCTGCTGATAAGGATACAACGTCAGCTGACTTTAACACAAACACCATCATTATCAAATGTATAATATTTTTTATCACTTGCCAAAAGTGTCTGGTTTCTGGCCATTTTCCCGGTTTGGAAGAAATAATAGCGCTTACCGTCTATAGTCATCCAGCCCTTTACCGCAGCACCAATATTTCCAGACTTTGTAGTACTCATAAAATATCTGGAGCCTCCACGGTCTAACCAGCCAATCCTCATATAGCCGTCACTTCCAAAATAGTAATATTTGCCACCGATTAGATTCCAGCCTTTCAGTTTCCTTCCATTTTTAAAGTATCTCCAGTTCACCACTGCAGATTTATTCTTTGTATACCGAATCGTACTGTTATCTCCTGACCATCCGTCTTTTCCATTGTTGCTGTTACTGTTATATTTTTTTATCCAGTAACCGTCTGCGCCTACAAACTTTTTGCCAACCCATTTACTGGTAGCCATGGTACCGTCGCTCTGTACGTAAAACTTACGTCCATTGGTGGTGATCCACTCATTTGCATGCATGGCTCCGTCTGTGCCCATGTAATAATACTTGCTGTTTATTTCCTGCCATCCGGTAATAACATAACCTTTTCTGTTAAAATAATACCGTTTTCCACCTATTGTCATCCAGGTGAATTTGGGGTATGTACCATCACCATTATCGTACCATTTTCCTTTACTGTTGGTTCTCCACTGAGGGTTTTTCAGCTTTCGGACCAATTCTCCCGATACGGCAAACTGATATCTGGTATTTCCGATCTTGCGTTTGCCGGTGTACATTACACCTTTTTTCCCGAGATAATATTTCTTACCATCAACCTTCAGCCATCCGGTACGCATTGCGCCTACCGGCGATTTTGTTGGTTCAAAATAATACCATTTGCCTCCTATTTTGCACCAGCCGGTAGCCATCCGGCCATTCTTATCTTTCTGTAAATAAAACTTTTTCCCCTGGTACTTCTTCCATCCGGTTTCATTTTTCCCATTTTTCGCATAGTACCATTTACTGCCCTTCTGATACCATCCATTTTTCTTCGATGCTGCCGAAGCCGTCATCGGAATCAACAGACAGATCAACAGAACCAGTAAGCAGATAATCCCTGATTTTTTCTTATTCATATGCCCTCCTGTCTTTTGCTGGAACAACTACCCTTCTATTCTATAAAGAATTGCTGCTGTTGTCAACGATAGCTTTTCGATAACTTTTCGGGCTCATATGGTAGTTTTCCTTGAAAATACGGTGAAAATAGCTTGTATTGTCATATCCTACCAAATAAATAATGTCGGTAATGGGAATTGTGGTATCCCGAATCAAATGTTCCGCCTGGGAAAGCCGCTTCTCCTGAAGCAACTCCTTAAATGTCCTTCCTGTGGCATGTTTGATCTGCTTGCTCATATTTGAAACAGACTGATTCATATCTCCTGCAATTTCACTCAGAGTTGCAGCCTTATAGTTTTCTTCAATATACTTTAATACCTGCATGATAAATAAGTCCTGATGCTGTTCCTGGTTGCCGGCTTCAATGCAGTCTGTTGCATTCACCAGCTGCATAAACAGCAATCCCATGGTCGTCTGATTAATCTGGCGGTAATTTGGCTGATGATTAAGTAAGGACCACACCAGATTTTCAATCAGGTTTTGGATCGGAAGCACCTGAGCTACCCTGTAATGCAGATAGCCTGCGGTATTCGTGTTTTTACGAAGGGTACTGACCAGAAAATTACTAAGTACATTTCCCTTTGTCAGCATGGGCAGTACCTCATCAAAAAACTCCGGAAGTATGATAAAATTAATTCCGATATCCTCTTCCTTAGCCGCTAATATCTCATGGGAAGAAAACTGGTTCATAAAAAGTAGATCTCCCTCTTTCAGCGTCACTTTAGTGCTGCCGTTTATGATATGAGAAGTCTGGCCTGCGCACATATACATAATTTCTATATAATTGTGCTTGTGGGAAGGAAACGCAATGAACCTGGTATGAGTACGAATATCTATCAATCTTCCCTTTTCAAGCATCTTTGCACTATCCACCGTGAATTCCCTGCCGGTGGTATAAATCTCCTTCTGGATATGTCTGTCTCCGGTTAAAATCCGCTGTTCCTCTTCTGTGACGGGTTTCAGACGCTTAATCAATGATTGCTGCAATTTCTACTCCTCCTTTTGTTCACTGCTTTTCTATAAACGATAGTAAGCAAGCTTTCGCGAACTTTCTGCTGTCATAAATCAAAACCCCCGCCTTAACGGCGGGATTTTTGACCCTGATTTCAGGTTCAGCCTTTATGCTGGTTTTCCTGTTATGATCTTAACCGGGCATTTTTCCGCACAGATACCGCATCCGGTACATTTATCATAATCAATATGGGCTACATTATCTGTCACGGTAATTGCACCAGCCGGACATTCTTTTTCACATTTTTTACAGCCGATACATCCTGCTTTACAGGACTGCATCGTAACCTTGCCTTTATCTCTGGAAGAACATTTTACAAGGTGTTTTGCTTCATAGGGAACCAGTTCAATCAGATGCTTCGGACAGTGGGCTATACATTTGCCGCATGCCTTACAGCTTTCCTTATCCACTACTGCAATCCCATCAACAATTGCAATGGCATCAAAAGGACATACCTTTACGCAGGTTCCAAATCCAAGACATCCGTGATTACAGCTCTTCGGACCACCGCCTGGTACAAATGCCAGCATTTCACAGTCCTGTGCACCGCAGTAATCGTAATCATTGGAAACCTTCTCACAGGTTCCCGCGCACTTTACAAATGCTGTCATGCGTTTACTGTCTCCGGCTGCCTTGCCCATGATCTCTCCGATTTTTGCCGCTACCGGCGCCCCGCCTACGGGACATGCCCCTACTTCTGCCTCACCCAAAGCAATTGCCTTTGCCAAAGCATCACAGCCTGCATATCCGCAGCCGCCGCAGTTATTTCCCGGCAGCTCGTCACGGATCATAAGTTCTCTTTCATCTACTTCTACATTAAATTTCTTACCGGCAAATCCAAGGAAGAGTCCCAATAACAGACCGGTACCTCCTACGATTGCTGCCGCTAATAATATTCCTGTCAACATACTTATCATCCCCCCTTATTTCAATCCTGCGAAACCAAAGAAGGCAATCGCCATCAGGCACGCTGTGAGCAATACAATCGGGGAACCCTGGAATGCAGGAGAAACATCATTATGCTCTGTCTTTTCCCGAATACCGGCCATAAGCACGATTGCTACGAAGAATCCCACTGCCGTAGCAAATCCGTTTACAACACCTTCCAGCAGATTATATGATTTCTGAACATTCAGCAGTGCCACACCAAGTACTGCACAGTTTGTAGTAATCAAAGGCAGGTAAACACCCAGTGCATTATAGAGACCGGGACTTGACTTTTTCAAAAACATTTCCACAAACTGCACCAGAGCAGCAATTACTAAAATAAATACTATGGTCTGCAGATAAGTCAGATTTAAAGGTGTCAGTATAAACTGGTATACCAGTCCGGTGATAAAGGAAGAAATGGTTATAACGAAGATAACCGCTGCACCCATTCCGGCTGCAGTTCCAACTTTTTTCGACACACCCAGGAACGGACATAAGCCCAAAAACTGGCTCAATACAACGTTATTAATAAAGGCGGAGCCTATGCCAATCATGATTAATTCTTTCATTATGCTTCTCCTCCTTTACAGCTGCTCCCGCAAGAATCACAGGAACCGGTACATCCGGAACCAATCTTTGTTTGTTTGCCCTTCTTTTCTGCGTTAATTTTCACTTTATTCTGTATTGCAGTCAGCATAGCCAGTACCAGGAAGGCACCAGGCGCCAGAATAAAGATGGTAACCGGTTCATAGGAGGCAGGCATAATCTGAAAACCAAACAGCTGTCCCGCTCCGATTAATTCTCTTACAGCACCAATACAGGTCAAACCCACGGTAAATCCAAGCCCCATGCCGATTCCATCAAACAAAGAAGGCAGAACCGGGAACTTAGACGCATAAGACTCCGCACGTCCAAGAATAATACAGTTTACAACAATAAGCGGAATATAGATTCCAAGACTGTCATACAGAGAAGGAATATAAGCCTCTAATAAAAACTGAACAATTGTTACAAATGAAGCTACAATTACGATAAATGCCGGCACGCGCACACCATTTGGAATTATTTTACGGAGTGCGGAAATCATCAGATTTGACATTGCCAGAATAACCATCGTCGTAAGTCCCATACCTACACCGTTTATAGCAGAAGTAGTTACCGCCAGAGTCGGGCACATACCAAGCATCAGCACAAAGGTAGGATTTTCTTTAATCAAACCATTATAAAGACGTTCTGTCATCTTATTCATCTAAAAGACCTCCTTCACTTAAAGACTTGAAGAAAGCAAGACCGGCGTTCACACCATTTGTCATAGCGTTTGTTGTAATCGTTGCCCCGCTCAAGGCATCAATCTGGTCATCCGACTGTGCCCCTCCTTTTGTATAAGAGAACTTTTCTACATTCTTATCTTTAAACTGGGACTTAAAAGCATCTTCATCTGCTTTCATTCCAAGACCTGCTGTTTCATTAATCGTTAATATTTCTATCCCATTTAAGGTTCCGTCATTTCGGACTCCCATGGTAAATATAATATCACCGCCGTAGCCTTCACCGGTTGTCACATTCATAACAACACCCAGTGATTTGCCGGAAGCATCCAGGACTCTCAGGACCTCATTTATCTTTTCAGCAGTAAATCCATTTTCCGTAAGTACCGCTGCTGCAGAGTCCAGAGAAGCTTTCTGATCATCAATTGCTTCCAGTTTGTCTGCATCCGGGAATACCGCTTTATAGGCTTCCGCCTTTGCTGTTTCCTGCTGCTGCTTAATGGGATTTTTCGTAATCTCATACACGCCGCCCAGCAGCACTCCTGCAACAAGCGTAATTGCCATTAAAATCAATGCATTTTTAATTATATTATTCAAAACTTTTCGCCTCCTTTTCCAAAAGGCTTCGGATAGGTTACTTTCTCAATCAACGGTACTAACATGTTTGAGATTATAATAGCATAGGAAACACCTTCCGCAGAATTTCCGAACAACCGGAAAAGTCCTGTAAAAATACCAAGGACGATACCAAACATAAGCTGTCCATTTTTCGTAATCGGTGAAGTCACATAATCTGTCGCCATGAAAAATGCTCCCAGCATAAGGCCGCCGCCGCAAAGCTGCGCCGCCAGATAACTGCCATCCAGACCATGTCCCCCGAAAATCACAATAAATAACGCAAAGGTAATAATATAAGTTGCAGGAATGCGAAGATTGATAATCCCCGTTGCCAGAAGGAAAATGGCTCCAATGAGGATCGCAATTACGGATGTCTCACCGATGGTACCTGCTGTAGTTCCAAAAAACATATCCTTGAGGTTCACTGCCTCTCCTGCCTTTAATGCTGCCAGAGGCGTTGCACCGGAAATACCGTCATATGTAAAGTCTGTCATTCTTCCGGTAAAAGAAATTAACAGAAAGCATCTTGCTCCTAAAGCCGGGTTCATAAAATTCTGTCCCAGTCCGCCAAACAATTGCTTTACAATCAATACTGCGAATACACTGCCAATGATGGGCAGCCACCAGGGTACCGTCGCCGGCAGATTCAATGCCAGTAACAGACCGGTTACCGCAGCACTGTAATCGTTGATTGTAATTTTTTTGTGCATCAGCTTTTCGTATATGTATTCGGTAGCGACACTGGATGCAACAGATATAATAATAATAATAAAAGCATTTATTCCAAAATTCCAAACGCCAAATGCACTTGCCGGAAGCAGTGCCGCCAGTACCATAAGCATAATCTGGCTGCTCTTATATGGCGAGCGGATATGAGGATTTGAGGATACTTTTAATAAATCGCTCATTTTTGTTCACTCTCCCTTCTACTTCTTCTTTCTATTTGCAAGAACAATTTTACGCATCGATTTGATATACTGGGTTAACGGGCGCTTTGCAGGACAAATAAAGCTGCAGCAGCCGCACTCACAGCACTCCATGCCTTCATATTTAACAAAGGATTCCTCATCGTGGCGCATGGAATAATCCGCCAGTTTTGACGGTATAATACGTCCCGGACAGACACTCACACAGCGGCCGCAGTTGATACATGCAGTTGGCTCATACTGGGAAACTTCATCCTTCGTCAGGCATAAAAGAGCAGAAGAGGTCTTGGTTGTAGGAACATCCAGATTATATAATCCAAATCCCATCATCGGACCGCCGGATACGATTTTCTCCGGCTGTGTCTTAAATCCGCCTGCTTCTTCAATCAGTTCATGATAATTCGTTCCGGTACACACGCTGAAATTCTGTGGATTTGCTATTGCATCTCCCGTTACCGTCACAATGCGGTGCATCAGCGGTCTTCCTTCATATACAGCTCTGTAAACGGCAGTTACCGTATCACAGTTATTTACAATACATCCCACGTCTGCCGGAAGCATAGAGGAGTTAATCGCTCTCCCTGTAGTTGCATAGATAAGCTGACGCTCTGCACCCTGGGGATATTTTGTCTTTAATTCCATTACTTCTATATTGGAATCATCCTTTGCTGCTTCTTTTAAAATGGCAATCGCATCTTTCTTATTATCTTCCACCGCAATAATTCCTTTTGCTTTTGGGAAAATTTTAAGAATTGCCCGTACCCCGCCTACGATTTTTTCGGGTGATTCTAACATCCTTCTGTAATCGCTGGTCAGATATGGCTCACATTCTGCACAGTTTGCAATAATGTAGTCTATCTTTTCGGGTTCCTTCGGAGATAACTTCACATGAGTCGGAAATCCTGCTCCGCCCATACCGACAATGCCGGCCTCCTTTACCATCTCCAAAATTTCAGGCCCTGTGAGGTCTTTCAATGGCTTTCTTTTTGGCCACTGCAGTTCTTCATACTTTCCGTCATTTTCAATGACGATGGCTTCTGCCATTACTCCTGTAACAGTCAGCCTTGGCTCAATTGTCTTTACCGTACCAGATACGGAAGCGTGAATCGGAGCGGATACAAATCCACCGGCTTCAGCAATTTTCTGCCCGATTACTACATGGTCACCCTTAGCTACAATCGGTTTTGCTGGCGCACCGATATGCTGAGAAAGCGGATATACCAGATCGCCTTTTGGCAACACAGTCCGAATCGGTTTGTCTTTAGACAGGTCTTTTCCATCATTTGGATGGATCCCGCCCTTAAACGTGAATCGTGCCATTTTTTTTACCTTCCTTCTTTTTAAATATATCATAAAGATTATCCGCAGTTTCCCACAGATAATTTTATAGCGTAAATTATTTCATCCTCATTTTAAAATCACATTTCAATTGTCATTCTTTTTCAAATTATTTTTTTCATTCTTTTCTAAACATTTATTTTCATTCTTTTCCAAACCTTTTTTTCCATTCTTTTTCTTACTTCTCTTTTTAATCCATCTTTTTGTTCCGGTTGCCTTACTCAGATTGGGATACGCCCGGAACAGACGTCTGTCATTCCAGTTAATACCGGAAGCCATTTTTACATACTGGTCTTTTACGGCTGACAGCTTATTTTTTATTTCGCTAAGGCTCTCTTCTTTTCCCTCAAGATTCAGGAATTTCAATATACCCGTCTGATACTGATCCATTTTTTCTTTCACATTTTGCCTGGTAAATGACTGGCGGTAAGGCTCAAGCCGCTCTACCAGTTCGCCCGCGGAGCTATAAATCCTGGTATTCTGTACATACTCTACCAATTCGCCCATAGCCCGTTCCAATCCACCGAGCTTTTGACCCAGTTTCATAGCAGTAAGGGTAGAAAATGTGAAATCAACCACATACAAAACGGTAATAATAATGATCATAGCGTGCCCCGTTGGAACAGAAAACAAATTTACTACCCATTCTGCAAAAGGCTGAAACACTTTAAACATGATAACGGTAAAAAATCCCCAGGCAATGGAACTGCCCAGACATATTCTGCCCTGAAAATTATAGGGTTTGCTGCTGTAATCCCACCAGCTTGTGTGAAATAGAGTCTCCATAAGCAGCGCCGTAACATATTCTAAAACCGTAGCGACCAAAACTCCCCCCAGATACAGAATTATGATCCTGTCCTGAAGCGGTCTAAGTATCAGATAGACACCCACGGCCCCTACTCCGTAAATCGTACACAGCGGACCGGTAACAAATCCCCTGTTAATAATCTTCTTCTCCTTGACGGAGACATAACAGCTCTCCCAGAGCCAACCCAAAAAACTATATAAGTACAGCCAACTCATAATATGGTACAAGTCAACACCTAAAATCTGAAAATCCCACATCCTGTCTGATCTCCTCTTTCCTGCAATAATCATCTGTTACATTTTTATAAAATGTGATATAATTCTGCTGAACAGTTACTTAAGAAAAATTGGAGGCGATCCTATGATTACAAAAACAACTGATGTATATATTCCTAACGTTCATCTGATAGCCAAACATTATCATCCTGCAGATGTACTGTTTTTTGATATCGAAACCACCGGCTTCTCACCTCGCAGTTCCAGCCTGTATCTTATTGGCGTCATGTATTATGAACATGATTCCTGGAAACTCCGTCAATGGCTGGCTGAAACAGAATCAGACGAACCTCTGCTGCTGTGCAGCTTCGTTCAATTTGCTGCGAACTATGTATACCTGATCCACTTTAATGGGGAACGTTTTGATCTTCCTTATGTGAAAGCAAAATGTGAAACCCACAATCAGGCCTTTTTGCCGGCTCAACTGAACAGCATTGACATATATCTGAAAGTAAAACCACTGAAAAAATATTTGAAACTGGCACATTTAAACCAGCGCTCCTTAGAGGAATATCTGGAAACAGACCGCACGGACACTGCAAGCGGCGGTGATCTGATCCCTATTTGCCGGGAATTTCAAAAGACCCATGATCCGCAGCTTTGTGAACAGCTGCTCTGGCACAATAGCGATGACCTAAAGGGCTTGCCAGGGCTTTTCCCTCTGTTATCCTATCTGGATCTTATCAATGGCAGATTCACCATCTCCCACGTTGAAGTATCCGAAGAATCAGAAAATGCATTTTCCCTGCTGATTACAGCATCCCTCCCCGCTAACCTGCCAAAGCCAGTTTCCTGCAGGCTGGATTTCGGATATATGACAGCCCGGGATAAAACCTGTAAGATTCAGATTCTGGGGTTTAAGGGTACCTTGAAATATTTCTTCCGTGATTATAAAAATTACTACTATTTACCGGCTGAAGATACCGCTATGCACAAAAGCGTGGCATCCTTTATCGAAAAAAGCTACCGCGTTCCTGCAAAAGCAGCTACCTGCTTCCAAAAAAAATCCGGCTGTTTTCTTCCCCAGGCTGCGGAGGGTTATACCCCTGCCTTTAAAGAAGAATATTCAGACTCGGTAACTTACTTTGAATGTACTCCGGAATTTCTTAATGATAAAGAAAATCTTCTGACTTATATTCAAAAATTGATTTAGAGCATGTTTGAAAATTGCTTTTGATAGCTGTGCGACTTTTTCAAACTTAATGAACTCTAAGACAGTATAGCACATATTTCAGAAAAATAACAGAAAAAAAGCCCAATTTCGGAAAGTTGTTTATTTAACGAGCTAGTTGTATAATTAACAAGCTAGTTGTTTATTTAACAAATTTCGATGTGGGCCTTAGTCCTCTAAATCTAATAAACAGGCATCTCCAGTATCTGGTACTGGAAATGCCTGCATCAATTATTCTGTAATTGACTCTTCAACCATATCCTCAGCAGCATCTTCTGCTACATCTTCATACATTTCCTGAGATACTACATCAGCAGCATTTTCTAAAGCTTTCATGCTCAGGCTGATTTTCTTATCATCTTCATTGAAATCCACTACCTTAGCTGTAATTGCCTGTCCAACAGATAATACATCAGAAGGTTTTTCTACGTGGTCATGAGAGATCTGAGATACGTGAAGCAATGCATCAACTCCCGGCTCTAATTCTACAAATGCGCCGAAGTCTGTCATTCTTGCAACTTTACCATCCACTACATTTCCTACTGCATACTTTTCAGCTGCTGTAAGCCATGGATTCTGGTTTTCAAATTTTAAGCTTAATGCGATCTTTGTTCCGCTGATTTCTTTAATCAGTACAGAAATTGTTTCGCCAACTTTAAATACTTTCTTTGGATTCTCTACTCTGCCCCAGGACATTTCAGAAATATGAAGTAAACCATCAGCTCCGCCAAGATCGATAAATGCTCCAAAATCTGTAACATTCTTAATCACGCCTTCTACAACGTCACCTTCATGGATTCTTTCAAAGAGCTCTTTCTGCATTACTTCTTTTTTCGCAACTAATAACTGCTTGCGGTCTCCAATGATTCTTCTTCTGCGTGGATTAAATTCGCTGATTACGAATTCAATTTCCTGTCCTTCATATTTACCCAGGTTTTTCTCATAGGTATCAGAAACCAGACTTGCAGGAATGAATACTCTGGACTCATCTACAACAACACTTAAACCGCCGCCCAGAACCTGAGCTACCTGCGCTTTTAATACTTCATGGTTGTTGAATGCTTCTTCCAGCTTCTTGTTGCCTTTTTCTGCTGCTAATCTCTTATAAGTAAGTAATACCTGACCTTCGCCATCGTTCACTTTTAACACTTTGGCTTCCATTTTGTCATTGACGTTAACAAGTGTACGAAGGTCTACGTTCGGTTCGTTTGTATATTCACTTCTTGTGATGATACCGTCAGCTTTATAGCCTATATTTAAGATGATCTCATCTTCTTTGACGTCGATGATTGTACCTTCGACTACCTCTCCATTATGAATTGTTTTAAATGATTCTTCCAGCATTTGTTCAAAACTCATTTCTGACATTCTTTTGAACCTCCTCAATAATATTATTTGGGGTCGATGCCCCTGCGGTAATACCTACGCAACCCATGGATGGTAAAGAATGTACATCCAAATCAACGAGTGTCTGTATATAGTAAGTATTTTCACATTCATTTTTGCATATTTCAAATAGCTTCTGCGTATTGGAACTATGCCTGCCCCCGATGACGATCATGCCATCTACGCGCTTTGCAATCGCCTTCGCTTCCGTCTGCCTCTCTTCAGTCGCGTTGCAAATCGTATTTAAAACAATTATATCATAACCCTTTTTAGAAAGAATTTCAACTAATTTATTAAATTTATTGTAATTAAATGTCGTTTGGGACACAATGCAGAGCCTTTTTGGGCTATTCTGCATGAAATTTTCTGCTTCAGAGGCCGATTCGATCACGGTAACCGGTCCCAGACACCATCCTTTGATTCCTTCTACCTCCGGATGCTGGTCATTGCCGATGATAATAATCTCAGATCCGCCGGCGCTTTCTTTTTTTACAATATTATGTATTTTTAAAACAAAGGGGCAGGTTGCGTCAACCAAATGAAGCCCTTTGGATTCAATAATATCGTAAATTTCCTTTGCCACGCCATGAGAGCGGATTACAACCGTGCCTTCCTTAAGAGCTTTCAGTTCCGAAACGGAGTTCAGCACAGAGACCCCTTTACGTTCCAGGTCTTTCACTACTTCCTCGTTATGGATAATCGGACCATAGGTGCAGATTGGTCCGGAACCTTTCTCAACCTGCTCATATACCTTATCAACAGCTCGTTTTACGCCAAAGCAGAATCCGGCTGTTTTTGCTACTACTACTTCCATAAACTACCTGCCTTTTCTTTCTTCATAAAGGGAAAGAATACGCTCCACCACCTGGTCAATTCCCATATCGGAGGAATCTATACGCACTGCATCTTCTGCCTGTTTCAGGGGCGCAATCTCACGGTTCATATCACGCTGGTCACGTTCAATGATGTCCCGTTCAATTTCTTCCAGCACACAGTTCTCCCCTTTTTGCTGTAATTCCAGATACCGCCGCTCTGCCCGGGTAGCAGAACTCGCTGTGAGGTAAATCTTAAGCTGGGCATCCGGAAGCACGTTTGTTCCGATATCCCTGCCATCCATCAGTACATCCGAATTCCGGGCAAGATTTCTCTGCAGGTCTAAGAGCTTCTCCCGCACCGGCGGATTAGCAGAAGCTGATGACGCCATATTCCCCACTTCTTCTGTCCGGATTAATCCCGTCACATTTTCTCCATTCAGGATAACCTGCTGTTCACCTTTTTCATAAGAAATCGTAATTTCTATATCTTCACAGGCTTTCTTCAGCGCCTCCTGATCCGAAGGCGATACCTGGCTGCGGATCAGGTAAAGGGCAATTGCCCGATACATGGCTCCGGTGTCCACGTAGATAAAAGAGAGTTCTTTCGCCACTCTTTTTGCTATGGTACTTTTACCTGCTCCTGCAGGTCCGTCAATTGCAATATTAAAACTCATTCATAACCTCCATTATTTATTTAAATGCGGTTAATCGCCGCATTTGTTTCGTCTTTAAATTTTTTATATTACACAGAGTGTATATGGAATTTCGGGCAGTGGATATTTGGCGCATTCCAGCAGCTATTCTATGGCCTGTCCTGCTGCATAGGCGGTTGACCATGCGATCTGCAGGTTAAATCCTCCCGTCACTGCATCCAGATCCAGAACCTCACCTGCAAAATACAGACGGGATACCAGTTTGGACTCCATCGTGGACGGATTGACCTCTTTCACAGCCACACCGCCTCTGGTAATAATTGCTTCATTATAATCCCTCAGCCCTGTTACCGTAAGTGGCAGGTGCTTTATCAGGGAAACAAACTTCTGCCGTTCTTCCCTGGAAATTTCATTGACTTTTTTCTCCGGTGAAATTTCCGACAGATCTATCATAACAGGAATCAGCTTAGACGGAAACAGGGTGTTTATGACATTTTTAAATTGTTTGTTCTTACCCTCTTCAAATTCCCGGAGTATCCGGTGGTCCAGCTGCTCTTCAGAGAGTGCCGGTTTCAGATCAATGAACAGCTGCAGTTCCTTGGCGCGGTATTTTTTCGTCACCGCTGTACTGGCTGTAAGAATTAAAGGTCCGGTTATGCCGAAATGAGTAAACATCATTTCTCCAAAATCCTCATATAGACATTTTTTGCCGTCACACAGGGTTACTCTTACATTGCGAAGAGAAAGTCCCTGTAAACGCTTCACAAAATCTTCTTTGGTATTCATAGGTACAAGGGAAGGCAAAAGATCCGTCACTTTGTGCCCTGCGTCTTTCGCAAATCGATACCCGTCTCCGGTAGAACCCGTACTCTGGTAAGAAAATCCGCCTGTGGTGACGATCACGGCATCACCGTATACCTTGCTTTTATCTTCCAGAACAATGCCTTTACAACACTGATCTTCTATGATGATCTCTTTTACCGGCGTGTTAAACGAAATCTTCACTCCAAGCGTTTTCATCTTCCGGGAAAGGGCAGCAATTACATCGGAAGAATGGTCGGAAACCGGAAAAACCCGATTGCCCCTCTCGATTTTCGTTTTCATGCCTGCGTCTTCAAAGAATTGAATTACATCCTGATTTGTATAACCATAAAAGGCACTGTACAGGAATTTCTTATTCGTACATACACTGTCGAATAATTCTTCCATGTCACAGGCATTGGTCAGATTGCATCTTCCCTTACCGGTGATAAACAGCTTTTTGCCCAGCTTCTCATTTTTTTCAAATACATGTACTTCATGACCGTTTGAAGCTGCCGCACATGCTGCGAACATGCCTGCTGCTCCGCCGCCTATTATCAAAACCTTGCTCATTTTTATACCCAATGTATATTGCCGGATTCCCCGCAATACTGCCACAAGAGCCTTATTAAGAATTACTCTGCGGCTTCCTTTCTATATCATAACTTTCTATAAATCCTATATCCCATGAATCGCATAATCAGGCTTGTGCTATTCTAAAATCAGCAGTGTGAAAGCGTTTTTCTTCCAGACTTATACCTGCTCGTCCTTCCGGCATTTTTCACTGCCTGGAAATTTCACTTCAATATGATTATCAATATAATTTATTTCATCGTTGTTATAAACCTGATACTCCTCCCAGACCTGCTCAAGGGTCTTTAGGGACTCTGCCATCTGACCCTGGCGTTTCATACAAAGAGACACTACAAGGGCGTTAATGAGGCTCATAGGCGCTGTCAGGGAGTCTGCAATGGACGCCATGTCACTTTTCGCCGTCAGATTACAGGTTGCATACAATTTCATAGGCGAATAGATGTTGTCAGTAATGGATATCACTTTCGCACTGCGGTTATTCGCAAGCTCCATCGCCTTTAAAGTACGCATGGAATAGCGCGGAAAACTGATTCCGATAATGACATCCTCCGCTCCAATCCGAAACATCTGTTCAAACAATTCGCTGGCACTATTGGTGCTGATTACCTTTACGCTTTTAAACATCAGGTTCAAATAAAATCCCAGGAAATTAGCCAGCGGTTCACAGCTTCTCACACCTATCACATAGATATCCCTGGCATTTAAAATCATCTCCACTGCCATCTCAAAGGAAGCTTCATCTGCTTCATCAAGTGTCTTTTGGAGATTTCTGATATCTGACTTTAAAATCGTCTTCAGAATATCTTCCTGGGGCATATCACTGAAAACAGCATCCATTTTCATCGCCCGGTGCACACGGTTTGGACCGTTGGGGTTTATATTTATCTTTTTTCCTTTTCGGTTTCTCTGACTTAACAATTCATTGGTCGTTGGCATAACATTTATATTCCTTCATATTCTCTAAAATTTTCATACTTATTCCCCTGAATAGCGTAAGCAGGCTTGTGCTATTCCTTAATTTGTAATTTAAAACAATTTTCTTTCAAATATTTATATTAACATGAAACCAGAGAAATTTCAATTTTTATCTGGTTTTTTCAGGATTGCGTAAAAATTACGTAAAAAGAGGTCTGGGGAATTTTATTTCCCCAAACCTCTCATAATTCATTTTTAAACCGGATAAGCCCCATTCTTCGTATCAGCCGTTTTCGGATCAACTTTCGTTTTCTGAGCTTCTCTGTATTTGAAGAAATCGGTAGCAACCTGTGGGAACAGTGCGTATGTCAGAACATCTTCATCCTGTTCTTTCCACTGTGACATCTCTGCTTCGATTGTCTTTAATTCTGGTTTCAGCAAGTCAGCAGGACGGCAGGTAATCGGTGTCTTATCACCAATACACTTTTTCTGAACTTCCTTGTTGAATGGCTTAACAGTTGCGCCGTATTCACCGGACAGAACTGCCTTTGTTTCTTTGGTAACCATTTTGTAACGTTCTCCCATGATTACGTTAAATACAGCCTGTGTACCAACGATCTGTGAAGAAGGAGTTACAAGCGGCGGCTCACCAAGATCTTTACGAACTCTTGGTACTTCTGCCAGCACATCGTAATATTTGTCTTCTGCATGCTGTTCTTTCAGCTGAGAAGTCAGGTTAGAAAGCATACCGCCCGGTACCTGATATAACAATGTCTTAATATCAACACCAAGGTTTTTCGGATTTAATAAACCGGAACTTAAAGCTTCATCTCTGATTGGTCTGAAGTAATCAGCGATTTCTGCTAATAATTTCTGATCGAATCCAGTATCATACTGTGTTCCCTTGAAAGTCTCAACCATAACTTCTGTTGCTGGCTGGGATGTTCCAAGCGCGAATGGTGACATTGCGGTATCAATTACGTCAATGCCTGCTTCAACAGCTTTTAAGTAAGTCATAGAAGCAACACCTGATGTATAATGTGTATGAAGCTGAATCGGTATCTTAACCGCTTTTTTCAGCTTACCGATCAGTTCTGTAGCTTCATAAGGAAGTAAAAGACCTGCCATATCCTTCAGACAGATGGAGTTTGCACCCATTTCTTCTACGTTCTTAGCCATTTTGATCCAGTACTCATGTGTGTATGCATCTCCCAGTGTATAGGAAAGCGCTACCTGTGCATGTCCTTTTTCCTTATTAGCTGCATCAACAGCAGCTTTTAAGTTACGTAAATCATTCATACAATCAAAGATACGGATAATATCAATACCATTTGACAGAGATTTCTGAACAAAATACTCTACAACATCATCTGCATACGGACGGTATCCCAGGATATTCTGTCCACGGAATAACATCTGCAATTTAGTGTTTTTAAATCCATCACGGAATTTACGAAGTCTTTCCCATGGATCTTCTTTTAAGAAACGAAGAGATGCATCAAAGGTTGCTCCACCCCAGCACTCTACGGAATGATATCCCACTTTATCCAATTTATCTACGATTGGCAGCATCTGTTCTGTTGTCATTCTGGTTGCAATCAGGGACTGATGCGCATCACGCAGTATGGTCTCGGTAATTTTAATTGGTTTCTTTACTACTTCTGACATTTTCTGACCTCCTTATATTTTGTCACTAGCGCCTTCCGCCGTATTTACGCCGGAAAGCACTTGAGCGTGCTTAGCCGCTCAGACGGATTGTTATAATCCTAATCCGCCCGGTTTCTACTTTATAACCTGTCTCTTAATTCAAGCTAAACCCCAAATATAGCCATGAACGTACCGGCGGCAACTGCCGTACCGATAACACCCGCTACGTTTGGTCCCATCGCATGCATCAGCAGGAAGTTTGTAGGATCCGCTTCCGCGCCCACTTTCTGTGATACACGAGCCGCCATAGGTACTGCAGATACACCTGCGGAACCAATTAACGGATTGATCTTGCCATGTGTCAGTTTACACATCAGTTTACCCAGCAGAACGCCGCCGGCCGTACCGAATGCGAAGGCTACAAGGCCTAAGATAACGATTTTGATTGTATTCATGTTCAGGAAAGCTTCTGCACTGGTGGATGCACCTACAGAGGTTCCCAGTAAAATAACTACGATGTACATCAGAGCATTGGATGCTGTCTCAGTAAGCTGTTTTACAACGCCTGATTCTCTGAATAAGTTACCCAGCATTAACATACCAACAAGCGGTGCTGTTGTAGGAAGAATTAAACATACAACGATACTGATAATGATTGGGAATAAGATTTTCTCTAATTTGGAAACAGGTCTTAACTGTTCCATTTTGATCTTTCTTTCTTTTTCTGTTGTCAACAGCTTCATAATTGGAGGCTGGATAATCGGTACGAGGGACATATAGGAATATGCCGCCACCGCAATGGGCCCCATAAGAGTTGCCTGCCCCAGTTTTCCGGCAAGGAAGATCGAGGTCGGACCATCAGCGCCACCAATGATGGAGATTGCTGCTGCTGCTTTTCCGTTAAATCCTAACAGGATTGCAAGGAAATATGCAACATAAATACCAAGCTGAGCTGCAGCGCCAAGCAGGAAGCTTCGCGGATTTGCAATCAGCGGACCGAAGTCAGTCATAGAACCAACACCCAGAAAAATAAGTGATGGTAAAATACTCCACTCATCTAATATATAGAAATAATGAAGAAGTCCACCTACTCCATTGACAGAATCTTCCGGTCTGAGCATAATATCCGGATAGATATTTACCAACAGCATACCAAATGCAATCGGTACCAGCAACAGAGGCTCAAACCCATGTTTAATAGCCAGGTACAGGAATATACATGCAACGACTATCATAACATAGTTACCTACTGTCAGATTAAAGAACGCTGTCTGGTGAAGTAAGTTCGACAAAGTATCAAAAATATAAGACATGTTTTTACCTCCCATTTTAGTATTTCAGCAGATTTTTCTACTGGTGGGAATTCACATTATTTATGCAAATTCTAATTCATAGATGCTAAAGCATCTCCGTTTTCAACGGTATCACCAACAGCTACGTCAATACTTGCAATGGTTCCATCCTGAGGAGCAACAACAGGGATTTCCATTTTCATTGCTTCCAGGATAATGATGTTATCGCCGGTTTTTACAGCCTGTCCGACTTTTGCTTCCACTTTACATACTTTTCCAGGTACGGATGCTGCTACTTTAACAGCTCCTGCGGATCCGCCAGCCGGTGCTGCAGCCTTTGGAGCTGCTTTTGGCGCTGCCTTCGGTGCTGCTTTTGGTGCTGCAGCCTGTGCTGCACCTGTAGTACCTTCTTCAACAGTTACATCATATGCTGTTCCGTTAACGGTAATTGTATAATTTTTCATTAAGATTTCCTCCTATACTTAAGCGTTCTGCCATTTTCTTTTATTTGCTTTTCTGATTGAACGAACTACAAAACTATCTGTAGATGTATTCTCGCTTGCTGCTATAGCAGCTGCTATTACTGCAACCAATTCTCCGTCATCCACTAATTCTTCTTCGATGACAGGAGCCACCGGAACCGGAACTGCTGCAGCTTCTAACACTTCATCTTTTTTGCCACGGTTAGCCAGTTTGCCAAAATGCTTGAACTGAGCTATTAAAAAGCTTAAGAAAACCAGCATCGCAAATACAATTACAAGTCCCATAAGGGTATTTAATGCCGCTTTTTCCATTTTAGCCGCCATGGATGAATCTGCGCCTGTATCAAATGTCATACTGGATGGTGCAAGATCTTCCCTGCCGATTGTCAATACAACCGCACCGTCTGCTTTTTCAAAAGTTACGCTGGTTGTAACTACAATGCTCTCTTCGGATACTTCAATATCATGTCCGGTAGTACCTTTAAATGCTCCAAGTTCATCTTTGACATCCTGCCACGCCTGAACAGCCTGGGAATAAAATTTATTTGGTGCCGATAATATGGAAGACGGTTTCAGGATCTCATCCATCTGCTCATCTGTCATTGACGTAACCTGTTCAACTGTCTGCTGTGCAAAGCTTTCAATAGTTGCACGGTCTGACTCAGATACCGCAGCCGCTTCTTCTGCATAAACACACATTGGCATTGCAAGGGTGATTACAGCCATGCACATTGCCAATAAAATTCCTTTAAGTTTTCGTTTCATATCATTCACCCCGCTTAAACCGTGCCATGTTTTTTGCTCGGACGATCTTCTCTTTTTGTGAATAACATTTCAAAAGCTCCGATAACATATTTTCTGGTATCTTCTGCTTCAATCAACGTATCAACATACCCTCTTCTAGCTGCTGACATAGCGCTTGACTGTAAAGCTGCATATTCTGCTGCCTTTTCACTGATTGTTGCTGCGTCAGCATCTGCATACATAATTCTGGCAGCTGATTTTGCATCCATCATGCCGATCTGGGCATCTGTCCATGCAAATGTCATGTCTGCACCGATTGATTTGCTGTTCATTGCTACATAAGCTGTTCCGTAAGCTGCGCCAATAATAACGTTAACCTTAGGAACGGTTGCGTTTGCAAACGCATAAGTAAGTTGTGCTACGGCTTTTGCAATACATCTTTCAGAATGCGTGTCTGCTTTAAATCCTTTAACATTGGTAAGCGATAATACCGGGATATTAAAAGCATCACAAAACTGGATAAACTCAGCCGCTTTTTTTGCACCTCTGTTTGTTAATACTGCTTCATATGTTTCTGTTACATTGCCTTCAGCGTCACAGACTTCAGTACGGTTGGCAACTGCACCTACTGTAACACCGTTTAACTTAATAAAACCGGTAACCATTTCTTTCGCATATGCTGCTTTTGCTTCAAAGAAAAGGTTGTCATCCGAAATATCAGATAAAAGAATGGATGTATCTCCTGCAGCATTTGCAAGATCTTTACATACGCGGTTCAAATCATCTGTACACTCTTCATAAGACATATCGTCTTCATTATTAGCCGGGAGCATACATACAAGAGATCTAATCTGGGACAGTACATCCGCTTCGCTTCCTGTATAGTCTACTGTTCCTGCTTCTTCACTCTGGAATTTTGCGGAAGCCGTATCACATTTAGATACATCATTTCCATCCAGTGCATTTGGAGAATTTACAAATAATTTTGCTTTCTTTTCTTCCATAAATGTAAAGTCGGTAAGTTCGGAAGCGATAGCAAGTCCTCCGCCGCAATTACCAAATACGGCTGTGATCTGGGGAATAATGCCGCTTGCCAGTGTCTGCTTCATGTAGATTTCACCAAATCCGTTTAAAGCATCGGTAGCTTCCTGAAGTCTCATACCTGCGCAGTCTACCAAACCAATCACCGGTGCACCCATTTTCAGCGCCAGATCATAAAGACCAGCGATTTTCTTTGCATGCATCTCTCCAATGGTACCTCCAAGTACGGTTGCATCCTGGCTATAAACATATACCAGATTGCCGTCGATTACTCCATAACCGGTAATGACGCCGTCTGCAGGGGTTTCCTTTTGCTGCATGTTGAAATCAGTATTTCTGGCAGTTACACATCCGCCGATTTCAACAAAACTGTTCTCATCAAGTAAAGAAGCGATTCTAGTACTTGCCAAGCTTTGTGCTGTATTACTCATTTTTCAGCCCTCCATTTTCTATATTATTAAAGTAAAACCAAATTTCTGCCTATTATATTTTAGCTTGTTTCCATAAAAAACGCAAGTGTTTTGTCTATATTTTAACAATTTTTCACCATACTCTCCCTAAAACGTGCTCTAGAAAATATTTATTCTTTTATATCCAATTTTGCAAACGCCGCTGCAAATGCATTGTTAATCGGCTCTTTGGCTTCCTTCTTCTGCCTGCTCAGATAGTTCTGGACATCTTTCTTGCTGACACCCGCTCCTTCTTTCTGCCTCCTGGCCTGAAAAGCGGATAATTTTTCCTTATGTCCGCAGACACATACAAAGGTTTCTTCACTGCCTTTCATCACCATTTCCATTTTCTTATGGCAGTTTGGACATCTGGCATTCGTCACTCTGGCAATTGTTTCACGATGTCCGCATTCCCGGTCCTGGCACACCAGCATACGGCTGTTCTTTCCGTTAACGGCAAGCATACGCTTTCCACAGACTGGGCATTTGGAATTAGTCAGATTGTCATGTCTGAAATTTCCTTCACCCTGTTTGATTTCCGTGATGATTTCCTGCGTATAACTGCGGATATCATTTAAGAAAGCAACCCGCTTTAAATTTCCTTTTGCTATTTTTGACAGCTTCATCTCCCAGTCTGCTGTCAGTTCTGGCTTTTTCAGATCCTCCGGCACAAGTTCCAGAAGCTGTCTGGCTTTGGATGTAACAAAGATATCCTTTCCGCGTTTTTCCATCAGGAAAGTATTAAACAGCTTTTCTATAATATCTGCACGGGTTGCCACTGTCCCAAGCCCTCCGGTCTCTCCAAGAGTTTTTGCTGCCTGGGCATCTTTGCTCTCCATATATTTCACAGGATTCTCCATCGCAGATAAAAGTGTAGCCTCGTTAAATGGCGCCGGCGGCTTCGTCTTGCCTTCCGTCACAGTGATTTTTTCAATTTCAAGAACCTGTCCTTTATTTAGTGCCGGCAGACTTCCCACGGAATCCTTTTCATCTTCATCCTCATCATCCATAGACATGTCCTCATAAACGCCTTTCCACCCCAGGCTTTTGACAACTTTCCCTTTTGCTGTAAACAATTCATCTCCTGCTTTTGCTTTCAATGTAGTCTGCTCATATTCGAACGCCGGATATAAAACTGCCAGAAACCGCCTTACTACCAAATCATAGATCTTGCGTTCATCCACAGACATATGATCCATCTGAACAAACTGCTCCGTTGGAATAATCGCATGATGGTCACTGACTTTCCCGTTATCCACAAATGACTTATTCGCCCGTATGGGTTTCATAATCAGGGTTCCGGCCAGCTTTTTGTAGGGACCGACTGCACATGCTTTCAGCCTTTCCTTTAATGTATCTACCACATCTGTACTGATATATCTGGAATCCGTTCGCGGATAGGTCAGTACCTTGTGATTCTCATATAAACGCTGCATCGTATTTAATGTGTCTTTTGCCGAAAATCCAAACCTTTTATTTGCCTCGCGCTGAAGCTCCGTCAGATCGTACAGTCCCGGAGCCTGTGACTGCTTCGCTTTCTTTTCAACGGATACTACCGTTAATTTTGCATTTTTTAGTTTCTCAGCAATCTTATCTGTCTTTTCTTTCTGGAACGTACGGCTGCTTCCGCTTTTTTCTTCCTGCCAGCTCCAGACGATGCCTTTCGTGCGAAGGGTAAGCCCATAGTAAGCCTCCGGCTTGAATTTCTTGATTTCCTCTTCTCTTGTCGCAATCATCGCCAGAGTTGGAGTCTGCACCCGTCCGCAGGACAACTGGGCATTATATTTACAGGTCAGTGCCCGAGTTGCATTGATCCCCACCAGCCAGTCAGCTTCCGCCCTTGCCACAGCCGCATCGTATAGAGGAATGTATTCCCTGCCATCCTTTAAATGTCCAAAACCTTCCCGGATAGCTTTATCCGTAACGGAAGAAATCCACAGACGCTTAACAGGCTTATGGCTGCCGGCCTTTTCCAGTATCCATCTGGCTACCAGCTCCCCTTCCCTTCCTGCATCTGTGGCTATAATAATTTCCCCCACATCCTTGCGGTGTATCTGCGCTTTTACAGCTGCATACTGTTTTGCACTCTGTTTAATCACGACCAGCTGCATTTTATCCGGGATCATTGGAAGGCTTTCCATTTTCCATTCCTTGTATTTGGCATCGTAACCTTCCGGATCCGCCAGCGTCACCAGATGTCCCAGCGCCCAGGTGACTACATATTGTCCGCCCTCCATCGCTCCCGAGAGCTTTTTCTGGCATTTTAAAACCCTTGCTATATCTCTTGCAACAGATGGCTTTTCTGCAATTACTAGTGATTTCATATATTAATTCATCCTCTGCTTTTGTCTTATTTGCGAAAAATCCGCTTCCTGTTATTATAGCATCGCACCAGTGTTTTTCAAAGCAGAATATTTTGAAATACGTACACTAAGCAGCAAACCATCCCCATATCTTATCCAGACACCAGGAAAAATCCAGTTTCTCTATATTTTGTGTGGTAATTATCGGGTATTCCCGCAATGCTTTTCCATTCAGGTAGTACGTCACCTTCCCGATCTCGGTATTTTTTGTTACCGGTGCAGTCAGTTGATCTTTCATCTGGTAATCGGCTGTTATTTTCTCATTTTCGGATAAGAGCATTTTTATGCTGTCACCTTCCGGATATTTCAGGCTGGCATTTACAAAAGCGGTATCCTGAAGATTCTGGCTTTCCGGAATCCCATTTTGTACCATTAACGGTTTTATAACGTCTGACGCCACGAATACGCCGGGTTCATTTCCAATATGTATTTCCTTGAAATCATAATTCCCCAGCCCATAATTCATCAGCTTTCTGGTATCACTCCACTTATAGCCCTTGTTGTTGGGCCAGCCGCATGCCAGCAGCGCAACAATAAAAGTCTTACCATCCCTTTTAAGCGCCCCTACATAACAATATCCTGCATTGTTGGTAAATCCCGTCTTGCCCGAAAGCGCCCCCTCCATCATACTTAAAAATGCATTATGGTTTACACAGGAAAAATTTCTTGTCTGGTCCGCATTTGAAAAACTATGGTTCGCAGCTCTTGTTATTTCTAAAAACTTATCTTTTTGCGGAGACTCTGTGATACAGTATTTCATAATACGCGCCAGATTAGCTGCCGTAGTGGCATGGGTTCCTTTTTCATCTGTGGCATCCAAACCGTTTGGCGTTATAAAATAGGTGTCCGTGCATCCGATCTCCTTTGCTTTGGTATTCATCATGTCTGCAAATCCTTCTACACTTCCCCCCAAATGCTCTGCAATGGCAACGGCCGCATCGTTAAAGGACTCCAGCATAAGTGCATATAGCAGGTCTTTCAGGTAAAAACGTTCCCCTGTATTCATGCCAAGCCTTACCTTGGGCTGAGAGGCAGCAAGGGACGATGCCGTGACTACAGAATCCAGATCTCCATTTTCCAGTGTAAGAATACAGGTCATGATTTTGGTAGTGCTCGCCATTGGCATAACATCATTTTCATTCTTTCCATAAAGAATACGCCCTGTATCACCATCCATTAAAACGGCACTACGGGCGTATAAATTTTTAAGCTCTTCCGGGGTCTGCTCTTCTGCCGCCAGACAAACAAGACTATTTCCAGAAATGCTGAGCAGCAATATGATAAGAATTGCAATTATTTTCTTCATCCACTTTACATCCTATGGCTTTTCTACTAGTATATGTGAGATGTGAGAGAATATTATAAAGTATTTCATGTTCCCCTTTATTATTTATAGTTTCTTTCAAAACGGTAATTCACATAGTCCATATCCGTAATGGTATTATAAAAATCCTCCATTACCGTAACTGTCTCCGGGACAGCCAGCTTGAATAAATGCAGCAGCATTTGATTACTCTCCTCGCAGCGCTTGCTTTTTTTCTTTTTTATGATTCTTCCCTGTATTGCTTCGGACGCCTTCGTAAAACGTGCCATATTAAGCAGAAAATTCCGTTTAAAACAATTTGAGCAAACCGTTATGTTGGTATAGAATTTCATCGCTTTCAGACAATGCCTCACCTGGCATTCGCTGAGATCAGACAAAGCATTGGCGATTTCCCTTATAGTCTCTTTTTCCAGATGGACAGAATCGGATGGATGGAACCGGAAGGGATTGCGGTTATTGCGTTCCATTAATTCCCGGTCAAACTCAGTCTCAATTTCATCGTGGGACACGCCGGTCTTCTCTATATATTCGTTGATATATGGATGACAGGTACTGTCCAGCATATAATGGCATACAAAACCAAACATATAGGCAAGAAGTATCTCACTTTCTTCCTCCATATATTTTTTCTTGCATTCACTGAAAAATACAGATGCAATCTCTTCATGCATCTCATGACCTTTCTGGCTGATTGGATTGTTACAAAAGGGTCTGTTATAGAAAAGAATATCCGGTCCGTGCAATCCGATTAAGTATGCTGTCCTTTCATTCCCTATTATCTGTTTCATCTCTTCCGAAAGCTTTTGGTAAACGATCTTTCCAAAAGCATCATGTGCATATGTTGTAGGCATAAAAACTCTCCCATCACGCTCTAAATATTCAGCTTTAATTGAATCTCTTCTTCAGCTTCTGCCTTAAAATCCTCCAGCTGTACTGGATTTACAGTTGGCAGGTCTTCTAAAGAGTGTACCCCAAAATTCCTTAAGAATTCTTCTGTTGTTCCAAATAAAAGCGGGCGTCCCGGTGCATCCAGCCGTCCCAGCTCTTTTACCAGATTATATTCGATCAGCTTGTTCACTGCGTGGTCACTCTTTACACCACGTATTTTTTCGATTTCCATTTTTGTGATCGGCTGTTTATATGCTATTATGGACAAGGTTTCCAGCGCAACATCCGTTAAAACCATTTTTTTGGGCTGCTTTGCTATCCGGATCAGATACTCATACATATCCCTCTTGGTACACATCTGAAATGCATTCTCCAGTTCAATGATCTGAATTCCCCGGTCTTCCGTCTGATAGCGGTCCATCATATTATGTATGATCTTTTTCGTCGTTTCGGTATCCTGTTCTACTGCTTTCGCAATCTTGTCCACTTCCACGGATTCTCCCATGGTAAAAAGAATCGCTTCAATTGCAGCTTCTGTCTTCTTTAAATCCACTTGTATTCCTCGCTTTTCCTCTGACTTCACCGTATTTTACAAGCCTGTTTACCCAAATTAATGTGACGCATAGCTGGTCAAAGCAATTTTCAGGCAGTCTCTAAATTTGCCGTTATGTAAATATCATCAAAGATATTCTGCTGCATAATATTAATCTTGCCCACTTTCATCAATTCCAGTATGGCAAGAAACGCAACAATGACATGCATCTTACTGGTCTGCAATACCAACAGGTCACGGAATCTGCAGGTTTTTCTGGTCATTACATACTGCTCCACAAAGTCCATTTTATCATCCAGGCTTACTTCTTCTTTTTCCAGATTTCCAAAGGTACTCCTTATAGGGTCAATCCTGTTTTCCTGCCGCTTCATTACCGCTTTAAAAATTGCGTTGAGCTTAGCCAGTGTAACACCGGAGAGAAGCTCTTCCAGATGGACAGGCTGACGGTATTCCTCTACTTCTTCCGGCACGGTTGGCTGCTTGTATAAGAATAACTGTGCATCTTCCTGCCGGTCGCGCAATTCATAGGACATGTATTTAAACAATTTGTACTGGAGCAGCTGCTCTACCAGTTCCTGGCGGGGATCTTCTTCTTCCCCATCTTCATTTATCTCTTTTGGCAGAAGCATCTTGGACTTAATATCGATCAGGGTAGCCGCCATGACCAAGAACTCGCTCATGACGCCTAAATCCTGCCGTTCCATTTCCTGTATATATTCCAGATACTGTCTGGTGATTTCCACAATGGGAATATCATAAATACTAACTTTATTTTTATCAATCAAATGCAAGAGCAGATCCAGCGGACCTTCAAATGCCTCCAGTTTGACGGGAATTCCCATAATATTTCCTGCCTTCTTTTACTAAAATGTCTGGCGTTAAACGCATATTCTTTATTGTACTAAGTTTTTTTCATATTTGCAAGTAATTTACTGTAATTCCAAAACAACCAGTTCCGTTGGATTTAGAAACCGCAGTTTAATGGAATGGCTACCAAGCCCGGCACTTACCACTAACTTGTGTCTTCCTATATGAAAAAGCCCTTTATCATACTTTGGAAACAATTGTACCTGAGGACTGATAACACCACCCAGAATCGGCAATCGTATCATCCCTCCATGGAGATGCCCCGCTAAAGTCAAATCAGCTCCCCACCCTGCATAAGTTTTAAAAAATACCGGATTATGCGCCAGCAAAATGTGATATCCTCTTTCCTCCGGTCTGCCAAGAGCCTGATTCATTTCCTCTACACGCAGCTTTTCTCTGGAAAAACGCTTAAAAAACCGTTTATCCAGTTCATATCCGTGGATAATCATTTTCATTCCCGCCACCTGGGACAGACATCTTTCATTTTCCAGCAAAACCACTCCCATTGAGCGGATCTCCTTTTGAAAGCGCTCATATACATCCCCATATATCTGAGGATATATTTTCATGCGGTACTCATGGTTTCCATTGCTGTAATAGACCGGGTACTTTTTAGTCAGTGCTTTTAAGAGATACAGCGTAGACTCCATATCCGTGGGCCTATCCGGCTTGGAAACCAGCATATCACCCACTACCATAACCATATCCGGATTTATTTTATATACCGCCTGTATCAGCCGGCTGTTATTTTGCCCGTAAACCGTACAGTGCAGATCCGCCAGCACGGCTATACGCACAGGCCGACTGGGAGCATTATTTTTTTGTTCCGTTTTAATTTTATACGTAGTTATTTTAAATTTTTTCATTGATTCTCCATATATTTCATCTTCTAAAAACCTTTTCTATACAGATAGGTTCTCAAAAGTATATCATAATTTTCCCAAAATGAAAAGAGCCCCTTTCGAGGCTCCTTATGCACCTTATGCAGATAATCTTCTAGAAACAATATTCTTCCCAGGCTTCTTTCAGACAATCCAAAAATCCTGCTTCTTCAATATCCCGGTCAAACAGAATATTGACACTGCCTATTTCTTTTCCATTAATTGAATAGACCGCTTTTCCTGCTACATCACCTTTTTTTACCGGCGCTGTAATTTCTTCCCCCATTTTTACCTCTTTACTTATCTTGGATAAATCCTGCCCTTTTGTATCCAGATAGCGGAATTCACCTTCATAGGTACAGCCCGCCTGATCTTCCACACCTTTTTTCACGGTGAGCATCGGAAGTTTATCTTCATTCTTGTCTATGTACAGAGCACACTTTCCAAATCCATAGTTCAAAAGCGTTGCCGCATTGTTAAATCTGGTTTTCGTATCCGGAGCTTTGAGAATTACGCTGATCAATTCAATATCATTACGGATTGCCGTAGCAGACAGACAATACTTTGCCGTACTGGTGCTTCCGGTTTTCAGTCCCATGCAGCCATCATAGCTGCGCAGAAGTTTGTTCGTATTAGTCAGTCCAAATTCTGAAGAGCCTTTATTTGTTACATGGGTGATATTTTCCATCCATATAGTAGAGTATTCATAGATCTTGGGATAATTGGTAACCAGTTCCCGGGACATCACCGCTACATCATATGCCGAAGTATAATGATCCGGTGAATCGGTCAGCCCGCAACAGTCGATAAAATTTGTGTCATTCATTCCCAGTTCTTTTGCTCTTTGGTTCATTTGACGGACAAATTCTTCTTCACTGCCGGAAATTCTCTCAGCCATTGTTACAGCTGCGTCATTGCCGGATGCAATTACAATACATTTGATCAATGTCTCAACCGTCTGTTTCTCTCCCTCTTCCAGATAAACCTGGGATCCTCCCATGGATTTTGCATGGGCGCTGGTGACTACTTCCTCGTCCATTTTAATCTTGCCTGCATCTAATGCCTCAAAAATCAGCAGCAATGTCATAATCTTCGTAACACTTGCCGGGTTTAATTTCTGATGTGCATCTTTTTCATAGAGTATCGTTCCCGTAGAAGCTTCCATTAAAACTGCGGAGGGCGCTTCAATCGTCACCGCAGCATCTGATGCTGTCTCTTCTTCTGCTTTTACAACTGCAACATTTTGAAATAGCAGAATGACAGCCATAAATAATGCTAACCATCTCTTCATAAAAATAACCGCTCCCAAATCATTCTATACCTAAATATAAGCGATTTGAAAGCGGTTTATGCTTCTTTTATTCAGTTTTCTAAAAATCAACCCCTATAAAAGTTTACAAGGCTGTCCCGAAATGCTCTGGCACGTCTTGGCACTGACGGGAATTTCGCTTTGCACAGATGGATTGTAAAATCAACCATGTAGTAAACCATTAAGATTCCGGCTGCCACACAGCCCACTTTATAGCTGTAGCTGTCCGCCATCATCATAACTCCCTTATGCAGGAAGGTAAATAATATAATGGTGTAAAAGCCCCATGCAATTGAACTTTCCAGACACAAAATCCCTTTATAGTTAAAAGGTTTATTAGAGTAATCCCACCAGACTTCTCCAAAAATATGTAACATTACTTTTGCAACAAACCATTCCCAGCCAGTTGCCAAAAGGCTTCCCGCAATAAACAGTACTACGTAATTACCTGCTAATGGCTCTAATATAAAATAAGCAGCCACAGCTCCAAAACCATAAATCGGACAGATCGGTCCAAATATAAATCCGCGGTTAACCCATTTCTTTTCACAAAATGACATATAAATGGATTCTACAACCCAGCCTAATATACTATATATAAAAAACCACTGTACGATATGATAAATGTCTGTTCCGATAACCGGAAAATTCCAAGGCATATATTCACTCCTCCTCGCTCCTATTTTCTAATATTTCAGACAAATAATACTGGCTTGTCCAAATATGATCCAGAGTCAGTATACGCTCTAAAGCCTGTATACACTCTAATTAGCACTTATCTTATCATACTTTTTTTAAATATACTATACACTTTAGGAAAACTTAGAGAAAATTAAAAAAAAATTAATAATATAAAATTTTTATAATAATGGAGCAAATAAACGTAATAAATTCTGTACTCCACGGATTAAAATATTACGATCCCTGCAGAATTCTTCCGTTATCCTGGTGCTTACTTCTATGGTATCAAAAACATCTTTCTTCACCTGCATCACCGCTTTGGTCCGATACATCCACACAGCACATTCAAAATGCAGATACAGGCTTCTATAATCCATATTAATGGTACCCACAATTGCCAGTTCATCGTCGCATACAAAAGATTTGGCATGAATAAATCCCGGCTGATACTCATAGATCTTCACACCTGCTTCCAGAAGCTGTGCATAGTAGGACTGAGTCAGTAAAAATACCATCTTTTTATCCGGTATGCCGGGCGTTACAATTCTTACATCCACTCCGTTTTTCGCTGCCAGGCACAGCGCCGTCATCATCTCATTGTCTATAATCAGGTAAGGCGTAAAGATATAGACATAACGCTTTGCCTTTGTAATTGCATTTATGTAAACATTCTCTCCCACGATTTCATTATCCAGGGGGGTATCTGCGTATGGCTGGACAAATCCCTCTCCTTTAAAAGATTCTTTATGATAAACGTGAGGCATATAATCTTCTAATTTATCTTCCATTCCGGTAATTACATTCCACATCTGAATAAACATTACCGTAAAGTTCCTGACCGCTTCACCTTTTAACATAACACCGGTATCTTTCCAGTGTCCAAAACGCTTCTTGCGGTTTATATACTCATCTGCCAGGTTAATTCCACCCGTAAAACTGGTGTGCCCGTCTATGACCGTGATTTTCCTGTGGTCACGGTTATTGAGAATTACGGATACAATAGGGCGGAAAGGATTGAAGGCTGCACATTTAATTCCTTTTGCCTGAAGCTGCTTGTAAAACTGTGCCGGCAGCGTATTAACGCACCCCATGTCATCATAAATCAGACGTACATCTACTCCTTCAGCCACCTTTTTCTCCAGGATCTCCAGTACAGATTCCCACATCATCCCTTTATCAATAATAAAGTATTCCATAAAGATAAAATGTTTTGCCTGTTCCAGCTCCTGTATCAGGCTTTTATACAATGCTTCCCCAATAGGGAAATATTCTGTATCTGTATTTTGGTACACCGGAAACCCGGCATAGTCCCTGATATATCTGGACTGATTATCCATGTGGTAATCCAGCTCATTTAAATTTTCCCTTACCTGCCTGTCCTCTCGAAGGACTACATCTGTTTTTTTTGCCTCTTTGTCAAATTTCTTCTGGGTTTCGCTTGCCAGCCTGGACTTTCCAAAAATCAGGTAAATAACGGCTCCAAAAATAGGAACCGACAAAATCAGCATGGTCCATGCCAGTTTATAAGACGGATTCATTCGTTTATTCACAATCCACAGCACTGCTGCTATACAAGCGATTGTAATAAATACAGACATTACCGGAAACATCCGTTCCAGGCGATATGCCATAACTACGATCCAAAAGACTTGAAAAACAATAGCAACGCCTACATAGAACAGCCTGCTAAAAACAAGCTTAAGTATTTTTTTCATAATTTTACCCCTGAATAGCGCAAGCTGCCTTGTGCCATTCCAAATTAGTAGATGAAAGGGATTTCCTTTCAAATTTTCCCTCTAAAAAATCCTTGACCATAATATAAACTATGGCCAAGGATTTTAACTGCACAAATTAATTAAATTTACGTTTACGAGCAGCTTCAGATTTTTTCTTACGTCTTACGCTTGGTTTTTCGTAATGTTCTCTTTTACGAATTTCCTGCTGGATACCAGCTTTAGCGCAGTTTCTTTTAAAACGACGTAAAGCGCTATCTAAAGTCTCATTCTCTTTTACGATTACATTCGACATAGTCTCACACCTAACCTCCCTCCAGTTGTAGATTGTGCATAATACAACTGTACGGGTATTTTTATTGCACTAATAGTTATTATATCATATTTTTTACATACGTCAACTAATTTTGTAATTTTTTTTACTGAACCTGGCTCTCCAGCACTTCTTTTGCCTTAGCAATTGCATCATCCACTCCGGCCGGGTTCTTTCCACCTGCCTGAGCCATGTTCGGACGGCCACCGCCGCCACCGCCAACAAGGGCTGCAATTCCTTTGATCAGATTGCCTGCATGTGCGCCCTGTTTCATAGCCTGATCTGTAGCCATTGCAAGAAGGCTTACTTTACCGTCAGTTACGGAGGTCAGAACGATCACACCCTCTCCCAGTTTTTCTTTCAGCTGGTCACCAAGGTCGCGAAGTCCGTTCATATCCACATCTGCCAGTTTTGCAGCCAGAAGTTTTACGCCTTTTACTTCTACAACCTGATCCATAACGTCTCCAAGGGCATCTTTTGCAAGTTTGCTCTTCAGAGAATCAATCTCACTCTGCATAGCTTTTGCTTCTGCTGTCATGTGGTTCAGTTTTTCTAACAAAGTAGCGGGAGTTGCTTTTACCAGCTTGGCAGCCTTCAGTAACTCTTCTTCCATCTCTTTGTAATATGCAAATACGCTGTCACCTGTCAATGCTTCAATACGGCGGACGCCTGCTGCAATTCCAGATTCCGATACAATTTTGAAGGTTGTAATAATGCCGGTATTTCCAACATGGGTACCACCGCATAATTCTTTTGAGAATTCACCCATGGAAACCACGCGTACATCATCCGCATATTTTTCACCAAATAGTGCCATAGCACCACTCTTTTTCGCTTCTTCCACATTCATAACTTCCGTCACGACCGGAAGTGCTGCCTGGATTTCTTCATTTACAAGCGCTTCTGTTTTTGCAATCTCTTCTTCTGTCATAGGCGCAAAATGTGCAAAGTCAAAACGAAGACGATCCGGTGTTACGAGAGAACCTTTCTGTTCCACATGGGTTCCTAATACTGTCTTTAATGCCTTTTGCAGTAAATGGGTAGCACTGTGGTTTTTACAGGTATTTGTTCTTGTCTTTGCACTCACTTCCAGAGTAACGGTATCATTTACTTTGAACATGCCTTTTATGACCTTACCCACATGTCCAACCTTACCGCCCAGCAGCTTGATGGTATCTTCTACTGCAAATTCTGCATCTGCAGTTTTAATGATACCCTTATCGCCTTCCTGTCCACCCATAGTAGCATAGAAAGGAGTCTGTTCTACAAAAATTGTTCCCACTTCCCCATCGGAAATTGCTTCAGCAATTTCTTTATCTGTTGTAAGTACTGTAATCTTTGAAGAAATACTTAAGTTATCATATCCTACAAATTCTGTTGTCACAGAAGGATCTATTTCATCATAAACCGTTGCGTCTGCACCCATGTAATTGGTTACTTCACGTGCTGCACGCGCTTTCTTTCTCTGCTCTTCCATTTCTGACTTAAAGCCCGCCTCATCAATGGAATAGCCCTTTTCTTCCAGAATCTCTTTTGTCAGATCCAGCGGGAATCCATAAGTATCATACAGGGTAAACGCATTTACGCCTGATAAGATTTTCTCTCCTGCCTTTTCCATGTCTTCCTGCATTCCTGCAAGAATTGTAAGTCCCTGGTCAATTGTTTTGTTGAATTTATCTTCTTCCTGGGTCAGTACTTTGAAGATAAAGTCTTTCTTTTCATCCAGTTCGGGATAACCGTCCTTAGACTCTGCAATAACCGTTGCACTTAAATCAGCCAGGAATTTCCCCTGGATGCCAAGTAAACGTCCATGGCGGGCACCACGGCGGATCAGACGGCGTAGAACATATCCTCTGCCTTCGTTTGTAGGCATAATACCGTCAGAAATCATAAATGTTGCTGAACGTATGTGGTCTGTAATTAAACGGATCGATACATCGGTTTCTTCGCTCTCTTTATATGTCACATGAGCAAGCTCACATACTTTATTGCGAAGGGTTGCAATGGTATCCACATCAAAAATGGAATCCACATCCTGCACTACTACTGCAAGTCTTTCCAGACCCATACCGGTATCTATATTTTTCTGCTGCAGTTCTTCGTAATGGCCTTCCCCATCATTTTCAAACTGGGTAAATACGTTATTCCATACTTCCATATAGCGGTCGCATTCACAGCCTACGGTACAATCCGGGCTGTTACATCCGTATTTTTCACCGCGGTCGTAATAAATCTCGGAACAGGGACCGCAGGGACCTGCACCATGCTCCCAATAATTGTCAGCCTTTCCAAAACGGAAAATTCGTTCCGGAGCAATTCCGATTTCTTTATTCCAGATTTCAAATGCTTCTTCATCGTCCTGATAAACAGAAGGATATAATCTGTTCTCATCCAGTCCGACTACTTTTGTCAGAAATTCCCATGACCAGGTAATCGCCTCATGCTTAAAATAATCTCCAAATGAGAAATTGCCCAGCATTTCAAAAAACGTTCCATGACGCGCTGTTTTACCTACATTTTCAATATCACCTGTACGGATACATTTCTGACAGGTAGTCACTCTTTTCCTGGGCGGAATCTCCGCACCTGTAAAATATGGCTTTAATGGAGCCATTCCCGAATTGATCAATAATAAGCTTTTATCATTATGCGGAACCAGAGAAAAGCTCTTCATTGCTAAATGTCCCTTGCTTTCAAAATACTCCAGGAACATTTTACGCAGTTCATTTACACCGTATTTCTTCACAAATCTATCCTCCTGATTATCCTTCGTTGTTCTAACTTCAATATTCTAATCCAAACTTCCTTGCTTCTGCAAAAAAGCATTCATTTACTCTGCCGCCTCTTTCGCATCCTTACGGTCACGCAGAAACTTGCCAAATTTTATTCCCCCGAATGCCACTGCTGCTACTAAAACCATCTTCACTACAGTTTGTACAAACACTACCCAAAATTCCATTTAGCTACCTCCATATATTGTGGTTCCCAGACTCTGTCCGGCAGCAGCATTTTCACTGCTGCACGACGATAAACAGAGCGTACCTGAAAATTATTTTCTAATCCACTTTAATTTGATGATACCCTTTTTTGCCTTTTTTAATCAGTAAAACACCATCCGCATCCAGGTCGGCTGAAGTAAACTTACGGTCAATTTCCGTTACCTTCACATCGTTTACGCTGACACCGCCCTGAAGAATAATTCTTCTTCCTTCGGAACGGGATGCTGCCAATTTTGTCTCAACCAGAAGTGTAATCAGGTCTTTTCCTTCATCCAGTTCTGCTTTATTGTAAACAGTTGTTGGCATGTCTTTGGACTTGCCCCCGTCCGCAAACAATGCACGTGCAGCATCCTGTGCTTTTTTCGCTTCCTCTTCCCCGTGTACAATCTTAGTTATTTCAAATGCCAGAACATCTTTCGCATGGTTTATTTCGGCACCTTCCAGCGCTCCCAGCCTGCGGACTTCATCCATAGGAAGAAATGTTAAGAGTCCAAGGCATTCTTCTACTTTTACGTCTTCAATGTTTCTCCAGTACTGGTAGAATTCGTATGGTGAGGTCTTTTCCGGATCCAGCCATACGGCTCCTTTCATGGTTTTACCCATTTTAATTCCTTCGCTTGTGGTCAGAAGTTTGAAGGTCAGTCCAAATGCCGGCTTCTGTTCTTTCCTGCGGATCAGTTCCACGCCGCCGATAATATTAGACCACTGGTCATTGCCGCCTAATTCCATTTTACAATCATACATTTTGTTTAACTTCCAAAAATCATAGGACTGCATCAACATATAGTTGAATTCAAAGAAAGTAAGTCCTTTTTCCATTCTCTGTTTGTAACAGTCAGCAGTCAGCATTTTATTTACTGAAAAATGAACGCCGACTTCTCTTAAGAAATCTACATAATTTAAATCTAACAGCCAGTCCGCATTATTTGCAATGATTGCTTTATCATTGTCAAAATCAATAAATCTGGATAACTGCTCCTTAAATCTCTGGGCATTGTATTGAATGGTTTCCATTGTCATCATAGAACGCATATCGGATTTTCCGGATGGATCTCCAATCATAGTGGTACCGCCGCCTAAAAGAGCAATTGGCCTGTGGCCTGCCTGCTGCATGTGCATCATAGCCATAACTGTGAGGAAATGTCCTGCTGTAAGACTGTCTGCCGTAGCATCAAAACCAATATAAAATGTAACAGACTCCTTACCTAATAATTCGCGTATTTCTTCCTCGTGTGTTGTTTGTTCGATAAATCCTCTTTCTTTTAAAATATCGAATACATTTGCTGCCATCATCATTCCTCCTAATTCACTGTTTTTAATATAACATATGGGTTTGTGTATTTCAAGTAGGACGAGCATCTGTTTTTACCCACAAAAAAACTCCCGCCCTTTAAATTGAAAAGGACGAGAGTAAAAACTCACGTGTTACCACCTTTTTTCACAGCCAGCTCGCACTGTCTGCCTCTCCAAGTACAGAAAATCTATACTTTGTCACTATAACGTGTGCACAATCCGTCGCAGCCTACTTTTTCAATACAGTGGTATGGAAAGTTCGGTACGCAGCTCAAAGAGGTATTCACAACAAGTCTCTCATGCGCCTCTCATCAACCGGCTGCTTTCTGTATGATACCTCTTATTGCTACTTTTTCTTATCATTGCCTTATCTAATGCATTCATTATAAGAGCCGTTTTCTGATTTGTCAACGGGTATTTTTATTTTATCGAAAGGGAATTATTATTTTACCTGCAGCGACCTGGTAATCATATCCTGCCCGAACATTGCTTTTATCGTCACGGTTCCTTTTTTCAATGCTTTTACCATGCCTTTTTTATTAACGGAAGCAATTGACGGTTTGCTGCTTACCCAGGTTACTTTTTGGGAGACTCCTTTTACCTTTAACTGCATCTTTTTCCCAACATTTAGTCTGGATTTAAATCCCGATATATAAACAGAGCTGATCTTAGATGCCTGTTTCAAATTCGCAATGGTAATTTTACCGTTTGTTCTCCAGGAAACACCTTTTGCAGGCTTCACCCAGACTTGAATCTTCGATACCTTCTGCCGGTATTTCCAATTGGATAAATCTGCTGAGAACTGCTGCTTTCTTCCGGTTAAGATAGAAGACGAGGCTTCAAATATATGCTTTCCATTGAAAAAACGAACTCTTACATCGGCTTCCTTTGCTCTTGTTCCGGTAACCATAATATCAAAGATAAATCGGCTTCTCGTCCTGAAACTCAACGGCTTTTTAAATTTCTGCCCCACACCCCGGTACAGGTTATTATTAGCATTGCTGTCCACATTGAGTGTCGTTTCATTTTTGGAAGAATCCGTACCTCCGTTATAGGTATATTTCCAGAGGTTAGACAGGCTTTTCTGCCCTTTACTGTTCTTAACCAGATAAAGGCTTCCGTTATTATAGGTTGTCATCTTCTTGAATTTGCTCCAGTTAAATCCGGATATCCGGCTGCTCCAGCTTGGAATGCCGATCTCCTTTAAAGCAAATTCACTGATGGTTTCTGACGCTGTTGTATCTATGTACTTAAATACATCCCAAATTCTTTTTTGTTTGTAGGCGTATTCGGTCTGACCAGGACGGTTACTCCAGATTCCTGCGAAAATTCCCTGATTTTCTTCTTCCACATGATCCACGTGCCTGGTAATAATCAGCGAATCAATCTGACTGTTAAACTCCGTAATATAATAAGCATAGGCATAGGCTGCCGCCTGGAGCTTCTCATCTCTTCCCCGTCCGCCTGTATAAGAAGAAAATCCCTGCTCGGATAGAATGACCCTGCAATTTTTATTCTTCTTTTTTACATAATCGGTCAATACCTTGATATTATTCATGGTAATATACTGGGAACTGCTGCTGTTAGAGCCGATATCATCCCAGAAGACTGGATCGGTCAGCGGCTGCGGGTAGGCATGGTATGCCACATTCCAGGGTATGTTTCCTTCATTTTGCAACGCACTGACAAAACCGTCTAAAGTGCTTTTCGCCGTATAGGATCCCCCGGCAGGCTGTAATTGGTTCCAGCAGTTTGTCAGGGGAATATATACCCTTGCATTACTGTAAATACTGCGCAGTGCCGTGGAAATCAAACGAAAACTTCTGGCGTAGCTTTTTGTATATTTGGACCTGGACATTTGGCCCATATAATTATAGCGGATATAATAATCTACTTCATTACCTACAATCCAGTTGGAAATCCTGCCATTTGCCTTGGAAGATCCCATATAACGCTCACCCAAAAACGAAACCAGGGCAGACAGATTTCTGACCCCGTCTTCATTCATGGTATTCAGTCCATAATAAGCTTCTGCTCCGCCCTGTGAGCCCGGAGGAACAAGTACAGATGCCTGGGATTCCCCTCTTAGAAGCAGGATTCCGGAGACGACTACATTACTTTGTGTCAGGCTCCTCACCTGAGAATCTACACCACTGCATCCTGATTTGGAAAACCAGTAGGTCTTTCCTTCGTAATTATAGCGATATGCATTGCTGTCATTTTTCTGCCAATCCTCTACCATAAATTCATCCAGCAGGATGTTCACTGCAGCATGCTTGATCCCCAGATCTTCTGCATCCGCCAGCATTGCCGGACTGACCTGAAGCCCTTTTTTAGACGTTGCTTTCGGGAAAGAATAGCGGTATTTAGCCACAGCGTCAGGATTCGTAATATAGGTCGGATCACTGACGAACTCATACCCGCCGGATTTCCTTTTAACAGCAATAATGAACTTATTGTAAAGCACACTGTCAGACCTATCCTTATTCAAAGCTGTTCGTAAAATAATGGATTTACTTCTCTTACAGGATGCCAGGGGCTTAGTACTCCCCTTTATCCTGGAAGCATAGGGCCTTAGGCCAAATAAATAATACTTTCCATCCGTGCCGGATGCCGATACCGATCCTTTTGCACGCACCACCACCTGGTTCCTGTTCGACGTATTTATCATACAGCTTTGAATCTCCATTCCCTTTTTCGCTGCATCCGCTGAAACCGGAACGAACAGTAGCACAAGTGCAAATAGAAAGATCCCTCCCTTAAATAATTTGTTCACAACACACATTTTATCTCTCTCCTCAAATCAATAACGCTTTCTGATTAAAACCTATTTGAAAATTGCTCAAACACGCTCAAGTCCTTCATCCACAATCAAATCCCTGCCATCAGCCGCTGTAGTAGCCAGTTCATCGCATCTTTCATTTTGTGCATGGCCGTCATGGCCTTTCACCCAGATGAATTTCACATCATGAGGTTCTTTTGCAGCCAGCAGCCTTTTCCACAGATCTACGTTTTTTACCGGTTCATTTTTTCCACGTTTCCAATTCTTTTTCAGCCATCCGTCAATCCACTTCTGGTTAAATGCATCAACTACATATTTGGAGTCTGAATATAATTCTACCTGACAAGGGCGGTTTAAAGCTTCCAGTCCAACAATTGCCGCCATTAACTCCATACGGTTATTCGTTGTCTTCACATACCCCTGGCTGTACTCCCGTTTATGTTCCTGCCCCTTTGCATCCACACAGATCAGAATGGTTCCATATCCCCCCGGTCCGTCCGGATTCCCTCTTGCGGCACCGTCAGTATAAATTTTTACCAGCATGTTACTCCTCCTTTAAATCCACTTTCTTACAGAGACCATTCTCCGGTATCAATAAATCTTTTTGCTGTATTTTCAGCATTTTGTATAATTTTTTTCTCATATCCGATTATACTCAGCAGCTTAATTGCATTTCGTGAAGTAGCTCTTCCTTGATACAGCTTATAATCAAACAAAATATCATTTTTATAAACTTCTTCCTGGAAATGATAATTATCATAAGCCTGTTCCAGAATATGTGTCAGCTCAATGTCGTGGGTTGCCGCAAAGCTTAAGATATAGCTCTGAGCCATACTTTTCAGTATCTGGGAAGAAGCGGCAATACGTTCTACGGTATTCGTTCCTCTGAGCACCTCGTCCACGAAACACATAATCGGTCTGCCCTTTTCCATCTTATCCAGGATACGTTTTAAGGATTTAATCTCTACAATGTAGTAGCTCTCCTGACTCATCAGGTCATCCCTCAATGCCATAGATGAATACACCTCATAGAAATTAGACTTAAATGTTGTAGCCATACAGGTATATACGGTCTGAGCCAGAATCTGATTAATGGCAACCGTTTTTAAAAATGTAGATTTACCGGATGCATTGGACCCTGTAACCAGAACACCTTTATTTGCCGTAATGGAGTTTTTCACAGGGTTGTCAATCATTGGATGATAGAGATCCTGTGCTTCCAGAAATGCCTCTTTTGAGTCTGACAGTTCCGGTATGGTATAGTCCTCCATCATAGTTCGAAAAGATGCAATAGCAATTGCAACTTCCAGCATTCCCATATTGTCAACCATGACTTTAAAACTTTCCAGATTATCTTTTAATTCTTTAATTACAGTTCGAAACTGAATCATATCGATATGAAATGTATAATTCACATAATCCACAACGATATTGCCCACACCGCCTCCGCGGTCACTGCTGGCACTACCCGCCAGTAAAAAGAACGTGTTCCGTTTAAACTTATTAAACTTTTTCCTTGCTTCTATTGCCTTCTGCACATATTTTTTCACTTCTGCGCTTTCTGTGCCTGAAATATGGTCCGCCATTTTAATCATCTGCACCATAACTTTACAGGAAAGTGTATATGGAGAAACTTTTCTGGCTTCCGTAAAATAGGATGTCCAGCTATATGCCAGAACACAGATCATGCCCACTACACCTGAAGGAGGATTTACAAAAATCATCGCAGCCATGAAAAACGTCAACAGAATTGTAATGTAATGCTTGGCATTGGTCTGGGGTTCCAGGTCTGCCAGATTATAGACATAATCAAACATGGACCGGCGTCCTGATTTACCCATTTCGCCAAAACTCACCTGAAGCTTTTCCCGTTCCTCTTTATGTTTCATAAAGTATTCTACCAAACGGTTACGCTCTTCTAATTCTTCTTTTGAAAATGATGGTCTTCTCAGCACATCATACAGACAGCTTTCTCCGATACTGGAACCCGTATTATTAAGAAGCATGAAAATGGTATCCATGTCTAAATCATTCCAGGTTATATCATCAATTGCATATCCCTTTTTTCCGTTCAGCTCAAAATAATGGCTGATCGCCTCAAATTCCGCATATTCATATTCCCTGTCGGGCCTTTGCCCCCATGCCAGACGTGCCTTTCGCAATATGCTTTTCTTCCGCCTGTTATTATCAAACACGCAATATGCTCCAAAGCATACCAGCACGAGTATTACCACGGCTAATACAACTAGTAACTGTTCCATCTTGCTCCTCTCCAGCTATAAGATCTGCCTCACTTTTTCTACCACATCCTTTGCTTTCCTGTGGTCTGTTCCGGTTGCTGTAACTCCTACTACAATCTGTTCTTTCCTGGCTATGCCCGGAAAATAAAAATCGCACTTATTTTTGTCGCTGCATACATTTACTGTGATTCCCATACATTTACAGACACTGTAGATATCATCATTTGTCTTATGATCATTTGTAGCAGCGATTACAATATCTGCTCCATAAATATCTTCCCGTTCGTAATTTTTCCTGAGAATATCAATCACGCCGCTGCTCTCCAGCTCCTGCAGCTCCGGATTTACTTCCGGGGCGATTACCACCAAATGGTTTGTGAATTCAATAAGGGAACGGATTCTCCTTTTCGCTATGGTACCTGCGCCTACAACTACCACCTTCTTTTCGGACAAATCCACAAACATTGGAAAATAGGGTTTTTTCTTTTCTGCCATCTTCCTCACTCCCTTGCCTTGTATTCCTATTTTCTTACGCTTACCATCATATCACATGAGAAAATAAAGTTAAACCTGATTTTACAAGAAATATCTAGAATTTTTATTATAGATGTATTATAATGAAACTGTTTTAGACCGTTCTGGATCGGCGGAGTATCTGAATCCGCCTAATTTATATAACCAATGATATACCAGTCCTGGGAAAGAGGAGGAAATTATGAGCTTTGAATTTATCAAAAAACTTCCGACACCGGAAGAAATCCGTACAGAATATCCATTATCTGAATATGCAGCAAATGTGAAACAAAAAAGAGACGCCATGATTCGCGACGTATTTACCGGGGCATCTGATAAATTTCTTGTGATCATCGGACCTTGTTCCGCCGATAATGAAGATGCTGTCTGCGACTATATTAACCGCCTGGCAAAGGTTCAGGATAAAGTATCAGACAAGATTATTTTAGTTCCCCGTATCTATACAAACAAACCAAGAACAACCGGTGAAGGCTATAAGGGAATGGTGCATCAGCCGGATCCTGAGAAAAAGCCGGATTTATTAGCAGGTTTAATCGCCATTCGTAAATTACATATTCGTGCAATCGAAGAAACCGGGCTAACAGCAGCCGATGAAATGCTGTATCCGGAAAATTACCGGTATCTCTCTGATCTGCTCTCCTACGTTGCCATTGGTGCACGTTCCGTAGAGGATCAACAGCATCGTCTGACCGTAAGTGGCATGGATGTAGCTGCCGGCATGAAAAATCCTACCAGCGGTGACTTTTCCGTTATGTTAAACTCTGTAGTGGCTGCCCAGTGTTCACACAGCTTCAGTTACCGCGGCTGGGAAGTAAAAACCACCGGCAATGACCTGGCACACGTAATTCTCCGCGGGGCTGTGAATAAGCATGGCAACAACCTGCCTAATTATCATTATGAGGATTTGAATCTATTATTAGAAATGTATGATGCCAGAGATTTAAAAAATCCGGCGGCAATCATCGATGCAAACCATTCCAATTCCGGTAAACAGTATGCGGAACAGGTTCGTATTGTAAAAGAAGTATTGCACAGCCGCAGTGTAAATCCCCGTCTAAATGAAATGATTAAAGGCGTAATGGTAGAAAGTTATATAGAGCCAGGATGCCAGAAAATTGGTACCGCAAATCATGTTTATGGTAAATCCATCACCGACCCCTGCCTTGGCTGGACGGAATCAGAAGAGCTGATTTATCAGATTCACGAGATGTGCTAGAACGATTTTAAAACACGCTCCAGAGCTGTTTAAAATTGCTGTAACCTCAATAAAAACCGGATACAACAGAAACATTATTCTGTTGTATCCGGTTTTTTTAAGTTAGTGTATACATTTTATGATATCTTCTATTTCCATTCTCTATTTCCATTCTCTATTTTCATCCTCTTGGATGTGCCTTTGCATATACTTCTTTTACCCTGTTTGCATTCATATTTACGTACATCTGGGTCGTAGAAATATCCGAATGTCCCAGCATCTCCTGCACTGCTCTTAAATCCGCGCCATTTTGTACCAGATGGAGTGCAAATGAGTGACGCAGAGTATGAGGCGTAATATCCTTCGTAATGTTTGCTTTTGTCGTATACTGCTTAATCAATTTCCAAAATCCCTGTCTGCTCATGGGTTTCCCTGAGCAATTTACAAATAAGCATTCACTTTCACTGTCTTTTAATAATGCTGTCCTGCTTTCGGACAGATACTTCTTAAGTGCTCCTTCTGCAGCTTTTCCAAAAGGAATAAACCGTTCCTTATCCCCTTCTTTGCAAAGAACATAATCCATGTTCAGGTTCATATCCTGAACCCGCAGGGATATTAGTTCAGATACTCTCATTCCGGTTGCGTACAGGAGTTCCAGCATAGCCTTGTCCCTTATTTCTTTAGGAGTCGCCCTCCCGGGCTGTTCCAGAAGAAGAACGACCTCTTCCATAGTGAGTACTTCCGGTGCCTTTTTATCAATGTGGGGAGCCTTTATTACTTCCGTAGGATCTTTTTCAACTTTATGTAATCCGAACATGTAATGAAAAAATGCTTTCATCGATGCAATATTCCTGGACACTGTTGCAGTGGATAATCCCTGCTTCTCCAAATGCAGTACATATGAATTTAAATTGGTGGACGTCACCTGTTCCGGCTCATTCACTCCCTTTTCATCCAAAAAAGCAAATAGTTTTTTTAAATCCCTTTGATAAGACATTACTGTACTGTTCGATGCATTTTTAATTTGTATTAAATAAGTAAGAAATTGTGGTATATCTTGTGTCATGTCAACAGCTCCTAACGGAATTATTCTAAAAAGATAAGAAAAATCAAGGTTACGCGTGTCCCTTGATCTCCCCGCAGCTAATATTATGTTAACATTATAATAATATTCCTGCATAAAATCAAATAGTTTTTTTACACAAAAATACCTAAAATTACAGCAATAGACTCGAAAATACCAGATATCGCTTTCCCTCTTTTGCTATGTACCACATATGGTAAAAATTCGCCATAATATTTCCTTTTATTTTCAATAAATCTTCAAAATCTGCCTTACGATCCAGGGATTTATATAACTTTCCGTGAATATGCCCAATAACATAACCCCCAAAGTGCCTACTAACAGCAGTACATAATTCCATTCAAAGGTTACATTTCGATTATGGCTCTTATTTTGAAACCTCTTGATTGCTTTTTCATAAACTGATTTCAAAAATACTAAGAGCGCCGGAATGTAAAACAGACATTGCGGGAGAATGGAGGCAATAAAGAACAATATTCCAAACATACCTATTTTCAATACGGATAAAGTGATTACTACCCCCGCCGAATACCCAAGCCATATCAGAAAAATAAAGAGACATGGCAATCCCGCCACGGTATACCCCAATAGCCACAGCAGCAAAATCCACTTTAATCTTCTCTCCAGCACAAAAAAGAAGAAACTGTTTAGATCCAGCTCCATATATTTATATTGCCTGATAAAATAATTGCTGAGTATCCCCGTCTGATTAATATATACATCCCCGGCAAAATTTGTCCAGAGGATTCCCCCAAGAAAACCCAGAAAGAAAACTCCGGCAAATATCCAAAAATGCTTTCCTATCCAATCTATTTTTTTCATCTTTAAACACTCCCGGCCTTTTACTATTATTCTATGCCGGGAATGTCCATCTCATAACAAGAAAAGCCAAATCAACACATTACAATAATTCTATCCGGAGTTGTCTGTGGGGGAATGCTTCTTGTTGTAGCTCCATAAAATACAATGAGCAAGCGATTCCGTAAGTTACATGTAAATCTCTGTCCGTTTGGCGTTACCACATCTGTTCCACGTCCAACATTTAATTTTAAGGAGTTGTTTACTGCTTCCAGACTATTATTAAAATAGTCTACCATGACATTTTCCCGTGGTCTTCTCTCTGTGATGATCACTGCCTGATACTGGGGCGGATAAATTAAAGGCACCGGAAGGTTTGCATCATAAAAAGCTGCAACATTCATCCCCCTGCGCAGTCTTCTCTCATTTACCACATAGGTATTTGGGGAAATGATAAAATTGACTACGCCATTGTCTGTTAAAATCGATACAATCTGCTGACAGCATTCGTTCCCAAACATCCTTATATCCTGAATTACTCCATATACAGCAACGTAATTAGCATTATTCATTGAATACTACCTCACTTCTTTTACATTTATTATATGCTGTAAGAAACCACCTGTGAAGAACAAAATTCGTCAAACATATCTCCTTTTCTCCACAGGAAATTTCAAATTTCTGCAAAATTCCCGGAATTTCCTCTTGATTCTTTTCGATTTTTGTTTTATTATAAAGGAGTACAAAACATACGAGGCATACATGTCACATGTCACGAATGATAAATTTGAGAGATACCAAAGACCGCTTATCCTTTTCGATAAGTAAAGTACAAATGATAAAACATGGAAGTTTTGGTAGCATACGAAAGATTTAACAAAGTACATAAGATAACATCAGTGTATACTGAAAAGATACACAAGATTACTTACAGATGATAAAATAACATACTTAAGATTAAAATGATATTTCAGAATTACGAAAGATAACTTACAAATGATTTTACGAAATACAAAAGATAATAATTCTTATATTGAATTACTTAAGACGGCTATTTTATTAAACAAAACACTTGCAATGATAAATAACATTGAATTACACAGGATAACTTACGAATGATGAATTGATTGGATACTCGAATACTTCAAGATATCAAACATAATTTTTGAGCTACACAAGATAGCTTACTAATGATGACAGAAAATATTTCAGATATTAATTTACGTAAGATGAATTTCTTTGTTACTTATGATAAAAAATATTTTATTTATATTTAATTACATTAAGATAACTTACGAATGATGATTTTGATCAGGTACTTATGATATTTTATTTATGTTTCATTACATAAGACAGCTTACAAATGATAATTTGATCAGATACTTATGATATTTTATTTATGTTTAATTACATAAGACAGCTTACAAATGATGATTTGATCAGATACTTATGATATTTTATTTATATTAAACTACATAAGACAGCTTACGAATGATGATTTGATCAGATACTTATGATATTCTATTTACGTTTAACTACACAAGACAGCTTACAAATGATGATTTGATCAGATACTTATGATATTTTATTTATATTAAACTACATAAGATAATTTACAAATGATTGATCTGTAATTTCAGATAATACTTACTTAAGAAAAAGAAAGACAGCTTATTTGGCTGTCTCAGACTGTAGACAACTAGCCCCCTTTGGGGGCGGTTGTCTTTTTTCTTTGCTTAACGATTATCAAATGGTATAATTAGGTTAAACAAAAGAAAAGGCAGGTGTTTGTCAATGATGGGGAGAAAAGATTATTCCGAACGGTCACAGATGGAAATTGCCAGTTTAGAGGATCTGGTTCCAAAGAACCATCTGGTTCGTAAGATTGAAGATGCTATGGATTTTAGCTTTATCTATGATGAAGTAAAAGATCTCTATAGTGATTTTGGCAGGGAAAGTATTGATCCAGTTGTTTTGATTAAAATCGCAATGCTGCAGTATATGTTCGGTATTCCTTCCATGCGTCAGGCAATTCGGGAGATTCAGGTAAATATGGCATATCGCTGGTTTTTAGGCTACGGGATGTATGAAGCGATTCCCCATTTTTCTACTTTTGGTAAGAACTATTCCAGGCGTTTTGAAGGTACGGGTTTGTTTGAAAAAATATTTACACGGGTGCTCGCAGAAGTGAATGCCTGTGGATTTTTAGATATGGAACAAGTCTTTATTGATGGTACACACATCAAAGCAAATGCGAATTCTCACAAGTATCAGGAACAGGTCTTTGTAAAAGAAGCCCGTCATTACGAGGAAGAGCTGCTGGAGGAGATCAAAAAAGACCGGGTCGCGCATGGCAAGAACCCCTTAAAAGAGAAAAAACCAATACCAGAAGAGGTAAAAAGAAAAGTCAGCAAAACGGACCCGGACAGTGGCTGGTTTCACAAAGGAGAGCATAAGCAGGTCTTTGCGTATTCCGCTAACACATGCTGTGATAAAAATAATTACATACTGGATTTCGAGGTGACAGCAGGGAACATTCATGACAGTACTTCCTTTTGGGGGCTCTACAAACGGATGAAGGAAGTCAGAGGCATCACTTATTACGTACTCGATGCCGGCTATAAGATACCAGCGATTGCCAGACAGTTGATAGAGGATCATAAAGTACCGGTTATGCCATATAAGCGTCCCATGACCCAAAAAGGATTTTTTCGGAAATATGACTATGTTTATGATGAATACTTTGATTGCTATTTATGCCCGAACCATCAGGTGTTACCTTATCGATTAACAAACCGGGAAGGATATCGGGAATACAAAAGTGACGGAATGAAATGTAAGAATTGCCCCTATCTGAATCAATGTACCGAAAGTAAAGACCATATAAAAGTGGTAACCCGGCATGTCTGGGAACGCTATATGGAACAGGTCGAGGAGATCCGTCACACAAGAGGAACGAAAGAAATCTACCAGAAAAGAAAACAGACCATTGAACGAGTCTTTGCGGATGCAAAAGAGAAGCATGGGTTGCGCTATACACAATACCGTGGGTTGGCCAAACTAAAAATGGAGCTCAACCTCTTATTTGCCTGCATGAATCTAAAGAAAATGGCCATATGGAAATGGCGTAACAAATGGGGAGCGAAATACCTCTCCCCCGATAACAGTTTTAGAAGATATATAATTTTAACATTTATAGTTATCAAGGCAAAATGGTTTCAGGGCGCAGCCTCTGAAACCATTTTGTCTACAGTCTGAGACAGCTTATTTGGCTGTCTTTTCATTTACTTTCTTCTATGCAATTTCCTGTGCCTCTGCTGAATTTGTGATAATCTGTTCTATCTCTTCCAGGGTTTTCCCGTTCTCCACCATAAGATTATATAGTCTGCCTACTTCTTCTTCCCGCTTTTGCTGTTCTAATCTTTCTTTCAATGCCAATAACTCGTCCAGTTTTCTACTAACCTTTGCTACTTGCTCGTCCACATTCCGAATCTGATCATCTAATTTCTTTTTTGGTCCTCTTGCCATTTTGCGCCTCCTATGGTTAATTATGGTATCATTATATGCCCGTCTTTATCATTTTATGCGTAATAAATCTATGTGATGCCATCATTTATTCTGGATCAGAATAGTAACCACGGTTCCCCTTCCCAATTGGCTTTCTATGGTCAGTTCTCCGTTACACTGTGCTTTTAATCGATTCTTAACATTATCGATTCCAATGTGGGAACGTCCGTCCTCTTTTTTATGATACATGTCAAATCCAGCTCCATCGTCAGCAATAGCAATCAGAATGCCGGCCTCTGTTTCTTTAGTTGAAATTGTAATGGTTCCACCCTCTGATTTTTTTGTCACACCGTACCGAACTGCATTTTCTACCATAGGTTGTATCGATAAGGATGGTAAATCAAAATTAGATACCTGTATGTCGTAATGGACTTTTAATCGGTTTCCAAACCGAAGCTGTTCCAGCGCCAGATAATTTCTGATGTGGTTCAACTCCTTTTGAAAGGATATAAGAGAGGAACTGGACAGAGAATCCAGATTCTCCCGTAAGAACCCGGCAAAGTCACCCACCGCCTGCTCAGCCCTGTCAGGATCAATAACACACAGTTGTTTGATTGCCGTCAAGGAGTTATAAAGAAAATGCGGCTGAATTTGGCTGATGGCAATAGCAATACGGTTTTGTGCCAGTTCTACTTCCAGTTTCCTTGCATTTTTAATTTCATTGATATTTATCTGCAGGCACCGCAGCATATAAAAAAATTGTATCACCATAAAAAGTCCATATGCTATTTTTGTCATCGTATAAGTTGGGGTAAAAGTCGTAAAATAATTTTCCATATCAAAACCACACAATAGCAAAACACTGCTTACCAGCAACAGAAATTTGGTTTCGGAATTTTTATTGTGGATAGTTTCATATACGAGGCATCCGTAAATAATTACAATACTGATTCCCATTATAATTAAAAGAGGATTCAGTAAGTCATACCCATCATAGATGCCTCTTCCCTGACAAATCAAATAATAAACCGTGAATCCAATCTGTACATAGATGCTTGCTATGATTGGAATCCTCGTCTTCCCATTTAAAAATTCCAATATATACATGCCAAAGAGCGGCATAACGGTTGAAAAACAAATCATACTTATTATATTATTAAATACATTATACGGAATGATTAATGAGATCATTTTAAAGTCAAAGAAAAACCATAAGCCGCTTATCATTGCAAAAAAAGAAAAATACAATGGCTTTCTGGAAAACGGCGTTTTCATAAGCCAAAGGAAAAATAAGATAATCAGCAGAAGGCACCCTAATATGAAAACGCCTCCTCCCAGGAATACCGACAACCCCACCTTAGGAAAGATGGCATGAAATAATGTTCCTGAGTCTCCCGATAATATTTGATCTATGAAAAGATGATACACAGTTTTCACATTATTGGGATAAATATTCTCCAACTCAATCCTGATCTGATCACTGGTCTTAATACCTGGCGACCGAAAAATATCCCATGTATTTCCTGGAGACCGTGAAAACCCGGGATAGGTCCCTGGCTCCCCAAAAGAATAAATCTGTTTATCATCCTTATAGATTTTCACTCTGATATTGGGGATACGGAACAACAAACTCTGGCTTTCTTTAAGCTCCTGGTCAAAATGCCCAATTAATCTGACCTCACTATTCTCATTTGCATCAATGATAGTACTACTCTTGTATTCCCTTGGTATTGGATCTGTATTGCTCTCATAGACACCAGTAAAGGAAACCCTTTTCAAATTGTCTTCTATGTGTCTATATTGGCTTTCTTCCTGCAGTGTATAGATTAAAAAACATGCTGCATATATGAATAAGATTCCAATCAGGATTCTCATTCGCCTTTTTGCCCTTTTTGCCAAGTGTATCCCTCCCTTCTGTCAGGATGCAGTTAATAGACAGATTTATTTATAAAGATAAAAAAGTGCATCACAGATAATTAAATTATCGTGACGCACTTTATATAATAACTACATAGATTAATAAGTAATCGTACTTCTTTTCATATCCGGAATACACTGTGTTACATGCTGCATAGCAGCTTTCAGCACAGAATTCCTATTTTGCATAATCAACTACACGACTTTCACGTATAACGCTGACTTTAATCTGTCCCGGATATTCCAATTCAGCTTCGATCTGTTTTGAAATATCTCTGGCCAGCAATACCATGTCGTTATCGCTGATTACATCTGGAACTACCATTACGCGAATCTCTCTACCCGCCTGAATTGCAAAAGACTTATCTACCCCTTTGAAGGTATTTGTAATATCCTCTAACTGTTTTAATCTGTTTGTATATGTTTCCAGAGTCTCTCTTCTTGCACCAGGACGTGCTGCAGAAATAGTATCTGCTGCTTGTACAATACATGCAATTAAGGATTCCGGTTCTACATCGCCATGATGTGATTCTACTGCATTGATTACGGTTGCGGACTCTTTATACTTCTTACATAAGTCTGCACCAATCTGAATATGAGAACCTTCAATTTCATGGTCAATGGATTTACCAATGTCATGCAATAAACCTGCGCGTTTTGCCATTCTGACATCTACGCCGATTTCTCCTGCTAATAGACCTGACAATTGTGCCACTTCTATGGAGTGCTTCAAAGCATTCTGGCCATAGCTGGTTCTAAATTTCATTCTTCCAAGTAAACGTACTAACTCAGGATGGATACCATGTACACCAACCTCAAGAGTAGCCGATTCACCTTCTTCACGAATCATCGCTTCTACTTCTTTTTGTGCTTTTTCTACCATTTCTTCAATTCTAGCCGGATGAATTCTTCCGTCTACAATTAATTTTTCAAGTGCTATTCTTGCAACTTCTCTTCTAATTGGATCAAAGCCTGATAAAATTACTGCTTCTGGTGTATCATCGATAATCAAATCCACACCGGTCAAAGTTTCTAAGGTACGAATATTTCTTCCCTCTCTACCAATGATTCTTCCTTTCATTTCATCATTCGGAAGCTGTACTACAGAGATTGTAGTCTCTGCTACGTGGTCTGCAGCGCATTTTTGAATGGCTGTGACAATGTACTCTTTTGCTTTTTTGTTCGCTTCTTCTTTCGCTCTACATTCCATTTCTTTAATCATACGGGCTGTATCGCTCTTTACTTCATCTTCAACAGTTTTTAAAAGATAATCTTTTGCTTGTTCGGAGGTTAGGCCTGAGATTCTCTCCAGTTCCTGTACTCTCTTTTCACTAATCTTTTCAATTTCAACACTCTTTTTCTTTAACTCTTCTTCTTTTGCTGTTAATCCTGATTCTCTGCGTTCAATTGCATCCGCTTTCTTGTCAATAGATTCTTCCTTTGACAGTACTCTTTTCTCATAACGCTGTAACTCTGCTCTTCGCTCTTTTGTTTCTTTGTCGAGTTCATTTTTCGTCTTTAATGACTCTTCTTTGGCCTCAAGTAAAGCTTCCCGTTTCTTCGTCTCCGCAACTTTTAATGCATCATCTATTATTTTTCTTGCTTTGTCTTCTGCACTGCCGATCTTTTCTTCGACAATTTTCTTTCTATATGAAATCGCAGCAAACCAAGTAATAATAGCTATAATCACTATGATTACAACAGCAATGACAAACCACATTGCACTCGGCACAGGAGCACCTCCTTATTTAATTTTCATTGTACAAATACAACATACTAATTTTATACTATTTTCACAAAGAAGTCAACATAAAACATAGAAACCTTATAACATTGACCAAATTTCTTTTTTTGATTTAAAAACATAGATTTTGACAGGATTTTTTAGCGATTTTTTCCGGTAAAATGCAACACAAACTAAAAAAAGTGCCTATAAATCAGGCACTTTTGCGAGCAGATAAGGGGAGTCGAACCCCCCTCTTCGGCTTGGGAAGCCAACGTTCTACCGATGAACCATATCTGCATATAATTAGTATAGCACGAATTATTCAAAAATCAAGAAAAATTTCAAAAAATCTCTTGTCTGGCTACAAGATAAAATTCCAGCAAAAGTCTTCTAAGGTACAAAGAAAGACCGCAGTTTAACGGTCTCTAATCATATTCTCTTCCACGGATCACTTTACTGATATCACTGGCTTGAAAACCTTTTCTCATTAAAAATCCATAAAGCCTGTTTATCTCTTTCGGATCTGCGGTTTCCAAATCTACACGCTTCTTTTCTATCCATTTACGAATTTGCTCAGTCTCGTCCTCCGGCTCCTTCTGTTCATAGATACTTTGAATAAGCTCTTTTGAGATACCCCTTCTCAGTAAATCCTGTGTGATTTGCTGCTTACTCTTGCTTCCGGTTCTGCCGTCAATATAATATTGTGCATACCGGTTATCATCAATATAATGCAGATTCTTTACATATTCAATTGCTGTATTAACAGCTTCTTCGGGATATCCTCCCTGTTTTAACTTTGTACGAAGCTGGTACTCCGTCCGGTCCATGGATTTCAACAGATAAATGCATCTGATCTTCGCTCTTTTTGTCAGTACTTCATCTATAATTTCACGATAAGCCTCTTCGCTGATTTCTTCATCCTTTTTTATCTTATAACGAGACAGCTCGCCTTTGTATAATACAAATGCAAGCTGTTCATCGATATATACACGGCTTTTTGCTTTGGTAACCGCTTCTATATTTGTAATAATCATCATAATTCCCCTGAACGGCACAAGCAAGCTTGTGCTATTCCTCAATTAATTAGTAGTATGAAAGTAATTTTCTTTCAAACTTATTCCTCAGTGACTGCTTCCTTTAACGGTGTCTCCTGATCAGAACCTTCTGTCAATCCATAATGAACTCTTACTTTTTCTTCAATTTCTAAAAGAATATCCTGATTTTCTTTTAAATATGTCTTGGCATTCTCACGTCCTTGTCCAATCTTGGCATCATTATATGCATACCATGCACCACTTTTATTTACTATTCCAAGATTTGCAGCCAAATCCAGAACATCTCCTTCTTTTGAGATACCCTGACCAAACATAATATCAAATTCAGCTTCTTTAAAAGGAGGTGCAATCTTATTCTTTACAACTTTAATACGTGTTCTGTTACCAACTACTTCTCCGCTCTGTTTTAAAGCCTCAATTCTTCTTACATCCAAACGAATGGAAGAATAGAACTTCAATGCACGTCCGCCAGTGGTTGTCTCAGGGCTGCCAAACATAACGCCAACTTTTTCACGAAGCTGATTGATAAAGATTACAATACAGTTTGATTTACTGATTACTGCAGTTAATTTACGAAGTGCCTGTGACATCAGTCGTGCCTGCAGACCAACGTGGCTGTCTCCCATATCACCGTCAATTTCGGCCTTGGGTACCAATGCAGCAACGGAATCGACGATAATAATGTCTACTGCCCCGGAACGAACCATAGTCTCTGTAATTTCTAGAGCCTGCTCTCCATTATCAGGCTGTGAAATGTATAAATTGTCAATATCAACACCTATATTTTTAGCATATGCAGGGTCTAACGCATGTTCTGCATCAATAAATCCCGCAATACCGCCTATTTTCTGAACTTCTGCAACCATATGTAAAGCAACGGTGGTTTTACCACTGGATTCCGGTCCGTATACCTCAACGATTCTTCCCTTTGGGATACCCCCTAGTCCAAGAGCAATATCCAGGCTCAAAGAACCGGTAGGAATTGTCTCAACATTCATGTTAACGCCGGACTCTCCCAGCTTCATGATAGCCCCTTTACCAAAATCTTTCTCAATTTTACCAATCGCCGCGTCCAGGGCTTTTAATCTATCTTCCTGCTGTCCCATAACATTTATCTCCTTTAATTTGCAAACTTATGTTCGTTTTCTATACCCATACTATTATATTTCAGACAAAATGTCAACCATTATTTCAAACAATCTAAGCCATAAGCGCCACCCCATTTACCATAATATTTTTACACTGTGAAAATCGGCGATCATGCCGTTGATAATAAGAATCTGTGATGACCTAAGCCATCACGAAAAGAATATTCTCATATCATATATTAATCTGCGCTTATTGTCAATTGTTTTTTTAGATTCCGAGAAAATAACAATATGAATCGGACACTTCTCTTTACTCCATAAGTGCCAGCTGATTATAGACAAAGCGGGCGTCTTCCACGTGATAGGGATCTGTTTCATGATTCCCTTCGGCGCCAGCTGTGACCAAGACATATTCTCTGTCATTAACACGCGCCAGGCTTGCAAGACAAAGACCTGCCTCATCTGTAAAACCTGTTTTTCCTCCCTCGATCTCTCCACTGCTTATTTGCTCGGCTTCTACAAATGCTGCCAGCGTGCTGTAGAAAGTAATTCCCTCCGGATGGAGATTAGTTGGAGGAACTGAATGCACATAAGATGTGAATATCTTGCGAAATTCTCCATTTTGCAATGCGTGTTCCAGTAATATGGCGATATCTTCCACTGTGGTATAGTGATCAGCATCATGAAGCCCTGTTGCATTAGTGAAATGGGTGCCTTTCATCCCGTAATCAGATGCTTTCTGATTCATTATTTCTACAAATGCATCTTCACTTCCTGCGGCGTAATCAGCCAGACCCAGACTGCATTCTGCTCCGGAAGGCAGCAGCGCTCCATATAGCAGATCTTCTGCCGAAACTTCTTCCCCCGGAGAAAACCCGGCCATAGATGCTCCCTCCGTATATAATGCATCAAATTTGTCCGGCTGCAGGGTAATGGTCTGCTGCAGGTCTTCTATTGTTTCAATTGCAGTAATGGCTGTCATAATCTTTGTGAGGGAAGCAGGGTAAACTCTGCTGTCGCTTTGTTTTTGAAATAAGGTCTGCCTGCTCTCCAGGTCAATCAGTATTGCCGAGGCACTGTAGAGCCTGTTTTTGTCAATATCTAATTCCCGGACATCATGATTGCTTTCCGGCTGGGTGGTCTCATCCATATATACTGCCGCACCGCTGCTGTTTGATGAACCCGAAGGTTCCTGCTTTTTTTCTGCCAGTTTTTTTACTCCAAATGCACTTACGGTCAAAAGTATTGCTATACAGATGATCTGAACTCCATAATGCCGTCTTCTTCTCCTTCGTTTTCTCATGAAATAGCACCTCCGTTTTCTTCTTACTTTTATGGTAACAGTAAGCATAGAAAAGTGTGTAAATCCTGACTTAGGACTCTATTAACATTTCCATTAATCTTCCTTTGTATATTTATCACTGCTTCACAATTCCTACACGGCATCATAAGTAAAAATTAAGAGTCGGCATTTTCCGGTTATGGATACACATAAAAACAAGAACATTCTGCAAAGTTGTTCCCGGTTAAGTCCGACGATTTCTTTGTTTAAATGTTCTCGTTTCTATTTTCAATGATGTATTTATCGCTATATTAATGGCAGCTCCACTGAAAACGTGGTGTAAGATTCATCACTCTGACCGTAGATTTTCCCTCCGTGTGCCAATACGATTTCCTTTGCAATGGCAAGTCCCAGCCCCGCTCCGCCTGTATTGCTGGATCTTGCAGAATCCAGGCGGTAAAACTGCTCAAATATTTTCATGAGCTTTTCATAAGGGATCATATCTCCCCGGTTGCGAAATGTAATCAACACGTGGCTCTCTACTTTTTCTGCTTTAATTTCAATTATGGTATTTTCATAACTATAGGCAATTGCATTCTTCAAAATATTGTTAAACACCCTTGCCAATTTATTGGGATCTCCCCGAATTAACAAGGTTTCATCCGCATATACCTGAGCACGCTTATTCTGTTCCATCATTACCGGATAAAATTCTTCCGCCATCTGCATCAGCATATATGCCAGATGGATTTCTTCTTTTTCCAGTTCAATGGACTGCATGTTAAATCGGGTCACATCGAATAATTCGTTTATCAGCTGCTCCAGCCGATATGCTTTTTCCAGGGTAATTTCCATATACTTGGCACGTTGTTCCGGCGGCATATCCGGCAATTCCAGCATCAGGTTCATATAACCGATGACTGAGGTAAGTGGCGTTTTGATATCATGTGCCAGATAAACTACAAGTGAATTCTTCCTCTGCTCTGCCTCAGATACATCTGCGGCACGTTTTTTTAAGGTGCCTTTGAGCTGGTTCATTTCTGCTTCCATGAAATCCAGCTCCGGAGATAACCGTATCGGTTCTTCCGATTCCTGAAGCAGTTTTTTCATACCCAGGCGGATCTCATCAAAATAGCGTGTGAATTTTAACAGTGCAATATAAAATAAAATCAGCATTAATATGACAAATCCAGCCATCATCAGATAATCTTTGGTGTTGCGAAACACCTTTTGATAGACATTCACGGCCTCCATATAATCCAGATCAAATTTATTCTGGCACCAGGCAACAAAACCCTCCGCAAAAGGTCCCTGTAAAATGCCGTCAATCAGCATATACTGCAGGCAGGCGCCTATTAAGATCGCAAATAATGCAACAATTAAAACCTGCTTTACAATCTTTCTTTTCAGCCTTCCAAACTCATTTTTCAATTCTATATCCAACTCCCCACACCGTTTTAATATATCTCGGATTTTCAGCCGAATCATGCATCTTTTCCCTCAGATGCCTGATATGCACCATAATTGTATTATTGCTGTTGGAAAAATATTTGTCTCCCCATACTTCCTGGAACAATTTATCTGCACTCACTACCTTCCCCTTATTCTCACATAAGATCCACAGTATGGAAAACTCCGTAGGGGTCAGGGAAATTGGTTTTTCATTTAATATACATTCCCTGGTACTCTTATTCAGCTCCAGTCCGGAAACAATAAGCATATTGTCCTGGCTTTCATAACTTCCCTGATTATAGCGCGTAAACCTGCGAAGCTGTGCCTTCACCCTGGCTACCAGTTCCAGTGGCCGGAAGGGCTTTGTCATATAATCATCAGCCCCTAAAGTCAGGCCTGTAATTTTATCAATTTCATCTTCTTTTGCAGTCAGCATGATTACCGGATAGTTATGCCTTTCCCTGATTTTTCTGCAGATCCCAAAACCATCTCCATCCGGCAGCATCACATCCAGCACAGCCAGGTCAATATCTCCTGTTTCAATGCATTCCAGCGCATCTTTTGCTGAGTAAAATTTGTAAACATTGAAATTCTCATTTTTTAAGTAGACCTCTACCAGATCTGCTATTTCTCTTTCATCATCCACAACTAAAATATTTTCTGACATATATCCCCATCATCCTTCTGCTTAGAACGTGTTGAAAATTGCTTTCTGACAGCTGTACCCGCTAAGAGGGGGGCGCAGATGGCAGGAATGTATTTTCATACATGCTCTAGAATCAAATAGCCTAAACAATGAAGTCTAGGCTATAATTATTTTAGCAAAGAAACGGTTTAAATGTCTTAATATTCTTACATGATAATTCTTAAAATATATTAAGAAAAACCCCGGATTATCCGAGGCTCTTCCAAAAAAACAAATATTCATATATCCGGATGACAGCACATCAAAAAATAATCCCTTTCATCCGCATATTTCCCTTATTAAAACTTCTCAGCAACTTCCCCACGCTTCTTATAAATACTTCCTCCATGCACTACCCCACGCACAGATGACAGGGGATAAATATTAGTATTGCTTCCGACTACCGTACCTGGATTCAGGACAGATCCGCATCCCACTTCTACATTGTCGCCCAGCATTGCTCCGAATTTTTTAAGTCCTGTGGAAATCTTCTGGTCTTTGTCCTTTACTACAACCAGGGTTTTATCTGATTTCACATTTGAAGTAATGGAACCGGCTCCCATATGGGATTTGTAACCCAGAATAGAATCACCTACGTAATTGTAATGGGGAACCTGAACTTTGTTGAATAATACAACATTTTTCAATTCAGTAGAGTTTCCTACAACCGCACCCTCGCCAACGATAGCATTGCCTCTGATAAATGCACAGTGGCGTACTTCAGCATCTTTGCCGATGACTGCCGGTCCGTTTATGAATGCTGTTGGCGCAACTTTTGCTGATTTTGCCACCCAGACATTTTCTCCGCGTTTTTCATATTCTTCTTCACTCAGGGAATTACCCAGTTCCAGAATAAAGCTGCTGATTTTCGGAAGGACTTCCCATGGATATTCTGCTCCCGCGAATAAATCTTTCGCAATTGTTTCCTCCAGGTTATAAAGGTTTTTAATCTTACATGTTTCCATTATTTTTGACTTCCTTTCTTATAAAATTGTGCTGCTGCATCAAAATACTGACGCAGGGCATATTGATAGTTGGTTTTTAGTACTCCATCTGTTCTGGACCGTATGAAATGATCCAGTTTTGTCATGTATTCATCTGGCGTGATTTCCCCATCCGCCACATAATTCAAACCCTTTTCCCAACTTGCGGTCAGTTCCGGGTTCAGCAGGGAACGAATGGAAGCATTCACCACATCAAATATCATCTCTCCCAGCAATGAAGGCGTCAATATCTGTGTTTTTTTATTTAGTGCAATATATTTATTGCCGATGAGCTTTTTCAGAATCTCTGCCCTGGTTGCACTGGTTCCGATTCCGCTTCCCTTGATCTGGGAGCGAAGTTCTTCATCTTCTATCAGCTGCCCCGCATTCTCCATGGCCAGTATGATAGAACCAGAGTTATAGCGTTTTGGCGGTGAGGTTTCTCCTTCTTTTATCTGCAGCTTTTCCACGTCTAACTGAGCACCCTTTTTCAGGTCTTTCAGTGCTTCCAGCATGGCGGTGTCGCATTTTGTGTCATCTTCCTGACCTGCGGTGGTTTCTTCGGTCTTTTTCTTGCTGAAAGAATTTTCAATCACTTTCAGATAGCCCTCTGAAATCAACACTTTAAAACTAGAGAAAAACTTTTCCCCCTGCATCTTTGTAGTCAGATTGATTTTCTGATAGACAGCAGGCGGATAAAAAATACTCAAAAACCTTCTGACAATTGTCTCGTAGACGTTTACCGCATTACTGTTCAGGGAACGAAGTGCACTGATTCCCTGCCCGGTGGGTACGATTGCATAATGGTCTGTAATCTGTTTATCGTTAACATATCTGGTCTTTGCTATATTCTTGTAGCTGGTGCCGCTCAGAATCTCTTCTGCGAACTCTTTCACCATTGGTATGTTGCGCAGTCCGCCTATATTTTTATGAATTTCTTTGGCAACTGCCGTTGACAAAACTCTGGCATCCGTTCTCGGATAAGTTACCAGCTTCTTTTCATATAATTCCTGAACGACACGCAGGGTTTCATCAGGACTTATTTTAAACAGTTTGGAGCATTCATTTTGAAGCTCTGCCAGATTGAACAAAAGAGGCGGATTTTTATTTTCCTTTTTCTTCTCCACTGCGTCTGCCACGGCAGTTAATGGCTGGTCCACACTGAGTTCATCGACTAGTACCTGGGCATCTTTTTTCTCTTTAAACCCATTTTCCTTGTATAGTTTAGGAGAAAGATAATATTTTGAACCTTCTACGGCACGGAATTCTCCGTCAAATACTTTTCCATTATAATTTATGGTATTTAATACACGGTAGAACGGCGTTTTCACAAATTCTCTGATTTCCCGCTCCCGCCTGACAATCATCCCAAGTACGCAGGTCATAACTCTGCCCACTGATACAACCGTATATTTTGTATGTAAATAATTGGAAATGGCGTTCCCATATTTCAAAGACAGTAGCCTTGAAAAATTAATTCCCATCAGATAATCTTCTTTTGCCCTTAAATAGGCTGCTGCTGACAGATTATCATATGCAGATAAATCTTTCGCTGTCTCAATCCCACGCAATATTTCTTCTTCTGTCTGGGAATCTATCCAAACTCTTTTTCTGACCTTACCTTTTACATTTGCCTTCTGCTCTACCAGGCGGTAGATATATTCCCCCTCCCGCCCGGAGTCGGTACAGACGTAAATGGTGTCAACATCTTCCCGGTTTAACAGGCCGCTTACAATTTTAAATTGTTTTGTTACGGAAGGAATGACTTCGTACAGGAATTCATCCGGAAGGAACGGCAGCGTATCCAGACTCCATCTCTTGAACTTTACATCATATACTTCCGGATAACTCATGGTAACCAAATGACCAACGCACCAGGTCACTACTGCCGTGTCACCTTCCAGATATCCTTCATGCCTGGATGTTTTTAATTTCAGTGCTTTGGCAAATTCCTGAGCTACACTGGGTTTTTCTGCAATATATAAAGCTTTTGACATCTATAAATCCTCATTCCCCGATTACAGGGGCAAATCTCTCTTTTCAAATATTTTTATTCCTGTAAAATACATTGCCCAGCCGGCAACAATCAGGGCCGGAAGCATCCACAGGATATTGACATTTATCCTTAAAATATATTCCGTATGGAACAGAGAAAAGAAGGTGGCGTAATTAAGCACCTCCAACCGCTCATCCATATCAGATGCTACATGAACTATATAAAAAAGCGCAATGATAATACCGGAAAAAAGCCATGCTTTCCCGGCAGATCTGCAGGTACAGGACGCTAAAAAACAAATTCCACTGACTAAAATATGAAGGCAGAGCGCCCCCAGATTCAACAACAGAAAAGATGTGATATCACAATTTTCCACGAATTGATACAAACCACCCACCACGCCAAGAACCGATGTAAAGACAAACATAAGTACCAGGTATGTCAGCAATGTAAATGCCTGGGTACACAAAAGCCTCGATCTGCTGGTGGATGTCGCCAGATAATATGCCATTGTTCCCCGGTCCACAAGCTGTGCTACCAAACGTCCCGCCATGATAATGCTGAATACGGAAGGAACAATGAAAAACGTAAATTCACTAAAATAAGACGCCAGAAATCCTGGTGAAGTATGCCCCAGGGTATGCAGCCCCAGGGCCGCCAGCATTCCCGACATAAGCATCCCTAAAAATGCCAGAAAAATAACATAATTCGACTTTATATTCTGTTTTAATAATGGAAAACTAAGCATGCAGCTGACCTCCGTAAAAATGTGGAAAGATCTCTTCCAAACTTTGGACTGTCATTTCCAGATTCGTGACTTTATAGTCATTGAGTGTATGGATCAGAGACATCATCTCACCTTTTACATTGACAATGATCTGTTTTTCCTTAATCTGAATCACCTCATATGGCTCTTTCATAAACCGAAACACTTCCTGCTGGTCGGCAAATTTAATAATATAATTTTTTCTCTGATCAGCCCTGAGTCCTTCAATATCGCTGATGTTCACCAGGTTTCCATCCCGGATCATACCCACGCGGTCACAAACCCTGTCCACTTCATCAAATACCTGAGAGGTCATAAAAATGGTTTTTCCTTTTTCTTTTTCCTCCAGCATCAGTTCAATGAACCGTTCCTGCATCAGCGGCTCCAGTCCCACAGCCGGCTCATCCAGAACCAGCATTTTCGGGTCATGCATAAACGCACTGATTATCTGGACTTTTTTACGGTTTTCTTTGGACATGAACCGAATCTTCTCATCCATATCCAGTTCGAACCTGTCTACAAGTTCAAATGCCCGTTCCAGATTCTTCATTCCCCGCATGGCGCCCATCAGCCTTATAAACTTATTTCCTGTCATTTCCTTAGGAAGACCCGCGTTTCCCGGCAGATAACCGATAAAACTCTGGATATTATCGGACCATTTATAGGTATCCTTCCCATTTATCACACATTTCCCCTTCATAGGAGCCATAAATCCCATCAAAAGACGTATCGCTGTTGTTTTGCCCGAACCAGCCGGTCCCAACAGGGCAAAAAACTCTTCATCTTCTACTTCCAGTGATAAATCAAATACTCCTTTTGTTTTCCCGAATTCCTTTGTTACATTCTTTATCCTAATCATTTATATCCCATTCTTTATCCCTTTTCACTTTGAAACATATTTAAAACTGCCTGTTTTATGAATCCCCTGCTCAGACAGATTCTATGAATTTTCAAACAGGCCTGTTATTAATTGTAAGATATAATCGGTTAAAAAACAAGTGTATTTTCTCGAAACAGAAGGAATAAACCATTATGGCACAAAAAAACAGCATTTAGAAGTATTCCCTTTAAATGCTGTTTATTATTGTTCTCTTATTACAAGAATTTATTTTGCGGTAATATATCCCTGGGCTTTCAGTAATTCGGCACAAAGTACTGCACCGCCGGCTGCTCCCCGGACTGTATTATGGGATAATCCTACAAATTTATAATCATATACGGTGTCTTCTCTCAATCTGCCAACTGAGATGCCCATTCCGTTTTCAAAGTCTACGTCTGCAGTTACCTGAGGGCGGTTATCCTCTTCCAGATACTGAATGAACTGCTTCGGTGCACTTGGAAGTTCCAACTCCTGAGGAAGGCCTTTGAAGTTTACTAATTTTTCAATCAACTGTTCTTTTGTCGGCTGTTTTTTAAATTTCACAAACACAGCTGCTGTATGTCCGTTTAATACCGGAACACGGATACACTGGCAGGTAATAACCGGTGAAGATGCTTTTTGGATAACGCCGTCTTCAATTTTACCCCAGAGTCTGAGTGGTTCCTGTTCGCTTTTTTCCTCTTCTCCGCCAATATACGGAATGATATTTTCTACCATTTCCGGCCAGTCTTTAAAGGTCTTACCTGCACCTGAAATTGCCTGGTAAGTAGTAGCTACAACTTCGTATGGTTCAAACTCTTTCCATGCTGTCAGTACCGGAGCGTAACTCTGAATTGAACAGTTTGGTTTTACTGCTACGAATCCTTTTGTTGTTCCAAGACGTTCCTTCTGGAATTTTATGACTTCGAAATGTTCCGGATTGATTTCCGGTACTACCATAGGCACGTCCGGTGTCCATCTGTGTGCACTGTTGTTTGATACAACCGGAGTTTCTGTTTTCGCATAAGCTTCTTCGATGGCTTTGATCTCATCTTTGCTCATATCTACAGCAGAAAATACAAAGTCTACGCCAGATGCCACTTTTTCTACTTCATTTACATTCATTACAACAATATTTTTAACTGCTTCCGGCATGGGTGTGGTCATTTTCCATCTTCCGCCTACTGCTTCTTCATATGTCTTCCCAGCACTTCTTGGGCTTGCAGCAAGGGTTACTACTTCAAACCATGGGTGATTTTCCAATAATGAAATAAATCTCTGTCCTACCATTCCGGTAGCGCCTAATACGCCTACTTTTAATTTCTGACTCATTTTAACATTCTCCTCACACAAATTATTTTTAGAAAATACATGCCCCCGGCGTTTATCCGGCAGAATGTATTTCTTAAAATCAAGGGGCAAATGGACATTTCAGCAACTGGTGTTTTTCTACCACGCACATTTGTCTTTCCTTTGAACAATAGTATACCATTTTTCCCGAAAATGCAAGTACTTTTTTAATTTTTCAGCAAATATTCTTTTTCCAGTGCGATGACTTTCTTCATTGCTTCCTCGGAAGGCGCTCCAATTGTCATTCTCTTTTCCACGCAGGTCTTCATGCTGATCGCTTCATAGATATCCTCTTCAAATACAGGACTGATCTCCTTGTATTCGGATAAACTCATATCATCCAGCGCTATATTTTTCTCAATACAATATAATACAAGGCGTCCTACAATTCCATGGGCATCGCGGAAAGGTACACCATGGTTTACCAGATAATCTGCAGCATCCGTAGCATTGGTAAATCCATTTTTGGCGCTGTTTTCCATTACTTCTTTGTTGAAGCGCATGGTAGCTGCCATGCCTGTAAATAATGCAATACAGCCTTTTACCGTATCTATTGCATCAAAGGTCAGTTCTTTATCTTCCTGCATATCTTTATTATATGCAAGGGGTATTCCTTTCATTGTGGTCAGGATCGACATTAACGCACCATATACACGTCCGGTTTTGCCACGGACAAGTTCCGCGATATCCGGATTTTTCTTCTGAGGCATAATGCTGCTGCCGGTACTGTAAGCATCATCCAGCTCCACAAACTGGTATTCATTGGAATTCCAAATGATGATTTCCTCTGAAAAACGGCTCAGATGCATCATAATCGTTGACATGGCAGATAATAATTCAATTACATAGTCCCTGTCAGCTACTGAATCCATGCTGTTTAAAGTAGGTCCGTCAAATTCCAGCAGTTCTGCCGTGTAATCACGGTCCAGCGGATAGGTCGTGCCAGCCAGCGCGCCGGAACCTAGCGGACAGTAATTCATTCTCTTATATATGTCAAACAGTCTTAAACGGTCTCTCTTGAACATTTCAAAATAAGCCCCCACATGATGCGCCAGAGTTATAGGCTGTGCTTTTTGTAAATGTGTAAATCCCGGCATATAAGTCCCGGTGTTTTCTTCCATGATGGCAAGCAGCGTATTTAAGAGGTTCTTAAGCAGTGCATCCATCTCCAGGATCTCATCTCTGGTATAGAGTTTCATATCCAGGGCAACCTGGTCATTACGGCTTCTGCCTGTATGGAGCTTCTTGCCTGCATCTCCGATCCGGTCAATCAGGTTTGCTTCCACAAAACTGTGAATGTCTTCGTACTGGTCTGTTATCTCCAGGGTTCCGTTTTCCACGTCAGACAGAATTCCATTTAAGCCTGCAATGATTTCTTCCTTTTCATCCTGGGTCAGAATCCCCTGTTTTGCCAGCATCGTCACATGTGCTTTGCTTCCTTCGATATCCTGTTTGTAAAATTTCCGGTCAAAGGAAATTGATGCATTAAAGTTATATACTAACTGATCTGTTTCTTTGGTGAAGCGTCCGCCCCATAACTGTGCCATAATATTTTCCTCATTTCTTTTTCATTTTGTCTTTTGTCCGCATAAATCTGCCGGATTTGCCTAATATTCTACCATAAATTTTATATTTATACAATATTTTTGATTGTATATTCACTGCATCTCTCGTTCATTTTTTGAAAAAATGCAGCCGCAGTAATCCTGCCGGTAAAGCCCGTACTGACCGGACAGGGTAATGGATCTTTGATATCCGTTTTTCTTCTTAAAATCGGATACCAGATAGGGAATCTCCATGAAAGATGCCAGACGTTCTCCTATTTCGTTGAGCTTTACTGCATTTTTTAAGGGACTGATGGACAATGTCGTAGTGAAATAATCATACCCCTGTTCTTTTGCAAGCCGTGCTGTTTCTTTCAGACGCAGTTCATAACAGGCATAACAGCGCTCACCGCCCTCCCGTATTTTTTCAAGTCCTTTGACTGCGTTGTAAAATTCATCCTGCTCATAGCGGCCCTCACAAAACCCAATCGGATATTTTGCCGGAATGTTTTGGATAAAAATCCTCTGTTCTTCCACTCTTTTTTCATATTCCTGCTGTGGATAGATGTTGGGATTGTAATAAAATACCGTTATTTTAAAATACTGGGAAAGATACTCCAGAACATAACTGCTGCAAGGGGCACAACAGCTGTGAAGCAGCAGCGCCGGAACTTTTTCCTCCTTCTTAATCTTCTCTATTTCACGATCCAGTTCTTTCTGGTGATTTCGTTTCTTCTCTTCTCTGGCCAATGCCGTGATTTCTTTTACAAAAGCCGTTTTAGCAAGTGTGTATCCGTCCCTGTCGTGTTCGAATTCTTTTCCCAGTCTGTCCTTCAGATGCGCATATTTTGCCGCTGCATCCGAATGCATGCGGAGATAATCCCGAAAATAGATCTCATCCCAGTCCCCCGGGTAACGTATATGCAAATGGAACACTTCACGGTCAAATCCTGCAGGGGTATATCCTTTTTGGAACATCATATGAGGCGCCGGTTTATGAGGCTGGGGCCCATATATATATCCCACCTCTTCCAGGTTCTGAATCAGCAGATTCAAATCGCATTCTTTTTTTATCTCCAATAACATATCAACGGTTGGCTTGGCACGCAGACCATAGACCGAAGTACTTCCTATATGATGGATCCTGACTGCATTCTCCCTGCCCACGGCTTCCAATATAAGTTCCTGCTCTTTTAGATACCAGTTATTCCAACGGGGATTATAATCCTCTAAAACTATCGGAAATAACTCCCAAAGTTCTTCATTTGTCATTTCCTGTAAACTTTTCATAAATCTCCTTCTCTGCGGGTTACTGCTATTTTAACTTTACGGTTCTTCTGTATGAATTATATGTAATAATCCGGCTTCCCTGCTTTTTCAATACAGAAATATTGTGCTTCACCGCAGGAAAATTACGAAGCCAGGATGGAGCATCAATAAATGTGACGCGCGGCCTCACAGCCTTAAAAAACCGCTCCCGCTTATTGTTATTACCATGATGGGGAGCCTGCAGATATTTTGACCGCAGCTTCTTACCGTACTTTTTCACCAGCATGTTAGCCCGTCTGGAGTTAATATCCCCGGTAAAAATCATACTTTTTCCATTATAGGAAGCCTTGAACACAAGGGAGGAATCATTACAGATATCCTTGCTGGTTTTTTGTAATCTGCCATCATAGGAACTGAAAAACTGAAGACTGAGTCCCGAAATATCTATCGTATCACCGCCTTTTATATACTGAAGATTTCCTGCACCGGACATAATGCCGTTAAATTCTTCAAAAATGCTGTATTCATCCCAATCCTGGGCATATTTTTGATAAACCGCCGGATTAATCTTCGGGGCTAACACCTTTCGGATACGAATTCCCTGCGGATTTGAAGCAATTGCATTAAAGGCACCTACATGATCGGGATGGGGATGGGTAATGATCCACAGGTCAACATTTTGACTGATGGTTTGTATGGCACTGCGTACCCGGTCTTCGTTTTGTTTCCAACCTCCGTCAACCACTATTAATTTCCCCTTATCATTACTTAAGGTATAGAACATGGACTGGCTGCCATCACTATCGCTTCCGTATTGCCGGACTGTCCATGCATTTTTAGCAGATGGTCTTCTGCCAGGCCTGCGCCCTGTTCCCCTGCCGGCTGCAGCGGCTGTTACAGAAAAGGAGCATAGTAATACCATTAGTAGTGTAATAAATATTTGTTTTTTATATTTCATTGATCAACTCTGCTTTCCAGAGCATGTTTTAAAATTGCTTTCTGGCAGATGTGCGTCACAGTTTGTGGGAGATTTGTCCCGGATGAAGGGCGACAAGCGTGCTACGTAACCTGAATTCGGGGCAAATATGCC